>JGI10211J34971_10000911_pt1 | contig 24696 bp, 17 predicted proteins | sample Etolagsediment_FD_34971 | JGI IMG/M metagenome (IMG submission 34971)
GGGCGAGGCTATATCGGTGCTTCAGGCGGTGATTTGCTTAGTGATATTAGCGGCGGCAACCGCAGTTGTGATTCATATCGTTTGGCGGCGCGGCCGATACCCGTGGCTGGCGGTGGGCTGGCTGTGGTATCTTGTGACTTTGGTACCCGTTATCGGTGTGGTTCAAATCGGCGCCCATGCTATGGCGGACCGATATACGTATCTGCCGTTGACAGGTGTCTTTATTATCGTCGCTTTCGGAGTGTCTGAACTTTCAGCGAAATGGCGATATCGAGAAGTTATCCTCGCAGTGTCGGCCTGTGTTGTGGTTGGCGTACTGCTGATGTGCACGCGCCGGCAGGTGGGCTACTGGCGAAACGACCTTACACTGTTCGGCCATGCTGTTGAGGTAACGGAACGAAACGACATAATGCATGACAATTACGGAAGTGCACTATTTCAAAAGGGCAAAGTTTATGAGGCCATGGGGCACTTTGACGAGGCACTTAGAATAAATCCCAACCGGCACACGGCCCACAATAACCTTGCCAGGGCACTTCGGTTATTGGGCAAGGAAGAGCAGGCTATGAATCACTATCGGCGGGCTGTGGAAATCAAGCCTGACTTTGCCGGCGGCCATTACAACTTAGCCGGTGCGCTCGAATCGCAAGGCAAACAAGACGAGGCCACTTTTCACTATCGTGAGGTGCTTCGAATCGAGCCTGAGCATGGCGGCGCCCACTACAGTCTGGGCTTGGCTACGGCACAAAGCGGTCAGTCAGCCGAAGCCGTTGAGCATTTTCGCAAGTCTCTGGAGGTGAAGCCGGATTGGCCGTGGACTTATTATAATCTGGCAGTGCTTTACTATGAGCAGGGTGAATTTGACAAGGCCATCGACCATATTAACCGGGCGCTGCGATTAAAGCCTGATTATCTCGATGCGAAAATAACGTTGGCGAATATGCTCTTTGGGCTCGGCCGAATCCGGTCATGCCTCAGGCAGTATTACAGCATACTTGAGCTTGAACCGGCCCATGTTGACATAATGAATAAGCTGGCGTGGATTTTGGCTACGACCGAGGAGTTTTGCAATGCGGCCGATGCGGTCGGATTCGCCCAGAGAGCCTGTGAGATTACCAACTACTCAGAGCCCGGCCTACTGGACACCCTGGCAGCCGCTTACGCCGCCGGTGGAAAGTTCGGCAAGGCGGTGGAAATCGGTGAGAAAGCCGTCAGGTTGGCTGATTCAGCCGGCAAGAAGGACCTGGCTGACCATATACGGTATCGTCTGTCATTGTACAGGGACCAAAAACCATATCGCCAGGCATCGACAAGGCAGGATAAGCCCGGTCCACAAGGTAGTGTGGAGCGGTAGATTACCCGTCTGGCGATACTAATTTTTTAGTTTAATGTGGAATTCTTGCGCTTTTTGGGGCATAATCTGCTGTAGCGATACGATAATCTGGAGTAAGGAAAAAGAATGGATACGAAAAAGGGCGGCTATAAATTCGGCGAGATAGAAAAGAAGTGGCAGGGTTTCTGGGAAACGAATAGGACGTTTAAGGCGGTTGACGGCAACAACACGAAAGAAAAGTACTACGTGCTGGACATGTTCCCCTATCCGAGTGGTCAGGGACTGCATGTGGGGCACCCGGAAGGTTATACGGCAAGTGATATCGTATCGCGGTATAAGCGGATGCGGGGATTCAACGTGCTGCATCCGATGGGGTGGGATGCTTTCGGTCTGCCGGCCGAGCAGTATGCCGTTGAGACAGGTACGCAGCCGGCCCAGACGACGCAAAAAAATATCGACAATATGCGTCGGCAAATCAAGAGCTTAGGCTTTAGCTACGACTGGGATAGGGAGGTTAATACGACCGACCCGAATTACTTTAAGTGGACGCAGTGGATTTTTCTGAAATTCTTCAACAGCTACTTCGATGAGAGTGAGCAGAAGGCAAAGCCGATAGAGCAGTTGCCGGTACCGGAGGGATTAAAGGAAGAACAGAAGCGTGAATATATCGACAGCCGGCGTTTGGCGTATGAGGCAGAGGCGCCTGAGGCAGAGGCGCCGGTGAACTGGTGTCCGGCCTTGGGTACTGTGCTGGCGAATGAAGAAGTGATAGGTGGGGTGAGTGAGCGAGGGGGGCACCCTGTAATCAGAAAGCCGATGCGACAGTGGATGCTGAAGATTACGAAATACTGCGAGAGGCTGTTGGCGGGCCTTGATGGGCTCGATTGGCCTGAATCGATAAAGAAGCTGCAAAGGGATTGGATAGGCAAGAGCGTCGGTGCGGACGTTGATTTTAAGGTTGTAGGGCACGATGCGACGATACGGGTTTTTACAACGCGGCCTGATACGTTGTTTGGTGCTACATATATGGTAATGGCGCCGGAACATCCGTTAGTGGATGTTGTAACTGCTGATGAATGCAGAAAGGCGGTCAAGAAATATAAAAAGATGGCGGCTGGTAAAAGCGACCTGGACCGTACAGACCTGGCCAAGGAAAAGACGGGGCAGTTTACCGGTGGGTACGCGATAAATCCGGTAGATCAGCAGAGAATTCCCATTTGGATAAGCGACTATGTGTTAATCAGCTACGGTACGGGTGCGATTATGGCGGTGCCGGCACACGATGAGCGGGACTTCGAGTTCGCGACGAAATTTGAACTGCCGATTATTGCTGTTGTTGAACCTTCCCCATCCTCTGCAGGGATGGAACTTGCCTTCTCTAAATTGTCTGATGTAATGACAGAGGAAGAATGGGAAAAGAATTACAACAACCTTGTTCAATCCTTTATTGAAGATGTACGTCAGGGGAAAAGATGTTTTACAGGGGAGGGCACAGCGATAAATTCCGGGGATTTTAACGGGCTGAGAACCGAGGAGTTTAAGCGGCAGGTAACGCATTGGCTGGAAGAGAGGCAAGAGGGGCAAAGGGCGATGAATTATAAGCTGCGGGACTGGCTTTTCAGCAGGCAGAGATACTGGGGTGAGCCGTTCCCGTTAGTGCATACCGAAGACGGCGGGATTGTGGGGCTTGGTGAGGAAGAATTGCCGTTGGAGCTTCCGATGGTTAAAAACTATAAGCCATCCGGTACCGGCGAGTCGCCCCTTGCGAACAGCGGCGACTGGCTGGAGGCAACGTTGGCAGACGGGAGGAAGGGTCGGCGGGAGACGAATACCATGCCGCAGTGGGCGGGCAGCTGCTGGTATTATCTGCGGTACATCGATCCGGTAAACGAAAACAGCCTCTGCGATTTGCAGAAGGAGGAGTATTGGATGCCCGTTGATCTTTACATCGGGGGGGCGGAGCATGCGGTGCTGCACCTTCTTTACGCGCGTTTCTGGCACATGCTGCTTTATGATTTGGGCTATGTGAGCACGCCGGAGCCGTTCCAGAAGCTGGTAAATCAGGGGATGATTTTAGGCGAGGACAGCCAGAAGATGAGCAAGTCGCGTGGCAATGTTATTAATCCGGATAAGGTTATAGCCGGCTACGGGGCGGATTCGATGCGGCTTTATGAGATGTTTATGGGGCCTTTGGAGGCGACAAAGCCGTGGAGTATGCAGGGGGTTGAAGGTGTGCACCGGTTCCTGTGGAAGGCCTGGCGGATGACTGTCGATGAGGAAAGCGGCGAGCTTGCGGATGCTGTTAAGGACGCCGATGCTGATGAGGACACGATTCGGCTTTTGCATCAAACAATAAAGAAGGTGGGTGAGGATATTGAGCAGTTGGCATTCAATACGGCGATAAGCCAGATGATGATATTTGTGAATCATTTAGGCAAACAGGCGGTCAGGGCTAAATCGGTGGTTGAAAAGTTTGTGCTTATCCTTTCGCCTTTTGCGCCGCATATTGCGGAGGAGTTGTGGGAGAAGCTGGGCCACGGCGGCACTTTGGCCTATGAGCCGTGGCCTGAGTACGATGCTGAATTGGTCAAAGAGAAGGAGGTTGAATTAGCGGTGCAGGTGATGGGCAAGATAAAGGACAGAATTGTTGTATCCGCTGATGCGAGCGAAGAAGATATAAAACAGAAGGCTCTGAGCAGTGAAAAAGTTATCGCCGCGATGGCCGGTAAAAAGCCTAAGAAGGTGATTGTCGTCAAGTCCAGACTGGTTAACATAGTAGTTGGCTGACCGACTTGTGAATATTGAAATAGAGACGAAGGTTAAGGTTGAGTCGCTGGACGAGATCGCGGTTCGGCTGAGCGATGTGGGGGGACAGTTGGAGTGTGAGCTGTCGCAGGTGGATACGTATTTTGATGACACCGAGGGGACGCTGTTTGTGTCCGATTGTGGGCTGCGGTTGAGACAACAAATAATCGGTGAGAGTGAAAAGGTAATTCTGACGCACAAAGGGCCGAGACAGGAGGCGCGATTCAAGTCAAGGCAGGAAATAGAAACAGAAGTAAGTGATTTCGAGGTTGCGGCCCAGTTGCTGACCGCCCTTGGATACGAGAAGACGCTTGTTTTTGAAAAGCGGCGTCAAGTTTGGCGGCTGGCCGATTGCGAGGTTTGTCTTGACGAGCTGCCGCTGCTCGGCAGTTTTGTTGAGATTGAGGCACCTGGTGAGGGCCAGATTGGCGATGTTCTGGAGAAGATGGAGCTGGCCCATTTGGGGCATATTAACGAAAGCTATGCGCAGCTTATGCGAGCTAAACTCAACGAACTTGGCTCAGGCAAAATGGAAGCGTTTTTTAATGATTAGACGGGAAGGAGTATTCAGCGTTTTGATGCTATGAATGTGGATGATGGTTATATTGCTTATATTGTAAATCCTCATGCCGGCGCGAGCAGCGGCAGGGGAATAGTTGCCGAATTCAAGGAGTACCTTTGCGGGAAGGGGTATAAGGTTCGCACGAGCTTTACGAGGTCTCTGGAACACGCGTGTGAGCTGGCCACGAAGGCTGCGGTTGACTACGATTGTGCAATGGTTGTGGCGGCAGGCGGAGACGGGACGGCGCGGGAAGCGGCCCATGGGCTGGAAGGAAGCGATAAGCCTTTGCTGATTATACCGTGCGGGACGGAGAATCTGCTTGCCAATGAATTAGGGTTCGACGAGAAGACGAAGACGCTGATTAAGGCCTTTGAGGGTGATTGCATCCGTGTGCTGGATTTGGGCAGTGCCAACGGCCGGTGCTTTACCTCCATCGCGGGTTTCGGCTTCGATGGCGATGTGGTCAAGCGAGTCAACGACAGTCGCCGGGGCCATATAAGCTATCTTGATTACTTCTGGCCTTTGTGGCGGACTTTCTGGGACCATAAATTTCCCGCTATCAAGGTTACAATTGACGGCGAAGAGGTCTTCGACGGCCGGGGCATGGTTTTTGTTGGAAATGTCTCCAGGTATGCTATAGGCCTTCAGATATTGCATTATTCCGACTTCGGCGACGGCTTGCTTGACGTTTGCATTTATAAGTGCACATCTCGGCCGCGCTTAGTGAAACATTCGGTAATGACCATTCTGAAACTTCACGCGGACAGGCGCGATGTTATCTATCGGCAGGGCAAAAGCATTCGCGTAAGCTCGGCAGCGCATGTGAATACTGAAATTGACGGCGACCCGGGGCCAGCCTTGCCAATAAAAATCGAGGTGATTCCCCAGGCTGTGAAGGTGATTGTGCCGCCAAAGGCTAAACCAGCGGGAATACGAACCAGACTTATAAGAATAATAGGATAAGGTTTCAGATATGAAAAAGGCTGCGTTTGAAGTAGGAAATGTGGATATTGGCCTGGACTCGGGATTATTCGTCATAGCGGGGCCGTGTGTTATCGAAAGCGCCGGCTTGTGCCTTAAGATCGCAAATAAACTGGTGGAAATCAGCGCCGCTGTGGACGTGCCGATAATTTTCAAGGCCAGCTTTGACAAGGCCAACCGTTCGAGCATATCGAGCTTTCGAGGCCCGGGCATTAAAAAGGGGCTGGAGATTCTCGGTGAGGTCCGAAAGCAAACGGGCCTTGCCATTACGACCGATGTTCATGAACCCGGCCAAGTGAGTGAAGTCGCCCAAATAGTCGATTGTCTGCAGGTGCCGGCGTTTCTTTGCAGACAAACGGATTTGCTTGTGGCGTGCGCAAAAACCGGTAAGCCGGTAAACGTAAAGAAGGGACAGTTCCTTTCACCGATGGAGATGAAAAATGTGGTGGAAAAGATTCGCTCGGCGGGCAATAAAAAAATCCTGCTTAGCGAACGCGGCACGTTTTTTGGCTACAATCGGCTGGTCAACGATATGACAGCTATTAGTGCCATGAAAGAGTTGGGGTGTCCTGTGGTTTTTGACGCCACGCACAGCACACAACAGCCCGGCGGGTTAGGCACAGCAACCGCCGGCGTGCGCGAGATGGCACCGGTTTTAGGCAAGGCTGCGGTTGCGGCAGGTGCGAACGGTTTATTTATCGAAGTGCACACGGACCCGGAAAATGCCGAGTCGGACGCAGCTTGCATTATGCCCATCGGGTGGCTCAAGGATTTGTTAATCGCCTGCAAACAAATATTTGAGATTGTCAGAAATTCGATGGACTAACACAATGGATACGAATACATCGAACGGGCCGGATTTCGGTAATCTTGCTCCATACCAAAAACGTGAGTTTGTACCTGATGCGATTGACCTGTGCAACGTTGACAACGTGGTTTCGCTCTATCAAAAGCTTTACGACCGCGATATCGATTCTGCGGATGACCTTAAGGCATTCCTTGCAGATCGCTCCGAATTGGATGCCGCCTTAGGTCAATGCGAATCTGTCCTTTACATTCGCATGACCTGCCAGACTGACGATCAAGACCGCGCCGAGGCCTACAAAAAGTTTGTCGAGACCGTCATTTCCGCAGTCAAATCTTTAGCTGATAAACTTGACCGAAAGTACGTGGACGCCGCCAAGAGTTTTGGGCTCGATAAGAAGCGATATGAGGTTTACGACCGAAATGTCCGCGCCGACGTCGAATTATTCCGGGAAGAAAATGTCGAACTCCAAACTCAGGAAGAGCTGTTAAGCCAGGAGTATCAAATCCTCTGTGGTGCCATGACCGTCCAGTTTCAGGGCAGCGAAAAGACTATGCCCGAGATGGGAAAGTTCCTGTATGAGCCTGACAGGGACCTGCGCCGATCGGCCTGGCTGGCTGCCTCTGATCGCCGCCTGCAGGATAAGGATGAGCTTGATCGGATATTCGACAGGATGCTTTCTGTTCGCACTCAGCTCGCCGCCAATGCGGATTGCGACAACTATTGCAATTACAGGTTCCGGCAGTTACATCGCTTTGATTATACCGCTACTGATTGCAAAAACTTTCACGTTGCCGTTGAGAGCCTTGTTATCCCTGTCCTGAAAAAGATATATGCTTTAAGGGCAAAGCAAATGCAGCTTGAGAAACTGCGTACGTGGGACCGTATTGTCGATCCCCAAGGCCGTCCCGCCCTTGAGCCGTTTACCGAAGTCGGTAAATATATCAACGGCGTCGAAACGATATTTTCCAGACTTTCCCCCGAACTTGGCAGCCAGTTCAATGACTTGTCTCGTTCGGGATTGCTTGATCTTGAGTCACGCAAGGGCAAAGCCCCCGGCGGATATCAGGCCAGCCTTACTGAAATACGCAAGCCCTTTATCTTTGCCAATGCTGTTGGCATCGATCGGGATCTGACAACTCTGCTGCACGAAGGCGGACATGCTTTTCATTCACTTGCTTGTGCTGGTCTTGCTCTGTTTGATTACCGGCATGCACCGATAGAATTCTGCGAGGTGGCATCTATGTCTATGGAATTATTCGCAATGCCTCATTTGGACATCTTCTATAACGAACAGGATGCCGAACGATCCGTTCGTATGAAATTCGAGTTCATACTCTTCATACTCACCTGGATAGCTGCGATCGATGCATTTCAGCACTGGATCTACGAAAATTCTTCCCACAGCCCCGAAGAACGTGCCGATGCCTGGGTAGATATCGATAACCGTTTTGTCGGAGGTCTTTTGGATTGGTCCGGCCTTGACATCCAGCAAAGATATGACTGGCACGCCCAGCTTCACATATTCCAGTTTCCCTTTTATTATATCGAATATGGGATTGCACAACTTGGAGCGCTTGGACTTTGGCTAAAATCCCTCAAAGACCCCGCCCAAACGATCGCTGATTACCGCAAAGCCCTGGCCCTGGGTGGCTCCAGAACTTTACCGGAATTATTCGCCGCCGCAGGACTTGAATTTGATTTTTCGGAAAAAACGATCGCGCCACTGGCCCAAGCCGTGGCAAATGAACTGGATATTAATTGATCATGGCAAAAAAGACTAAATATCTGTTTGGGCCTGTGGCTTCGCGGAGGTTGGGGCTTAGTTTAGGCGTGGACATCATTCCCCTTAAAACATGCACCCAGAACTGCGTCTATTGTCAGTTAGGTATAACCGGTGCCCTGACCCTCGAACGCAAACCATACGTGCCCGTCGAGGCCGTTCTCTCCGAACTTAGAGAAAGCATCGCCGCCGGCTTGCGGGCTGACTATATTACCCTCAGCGGCAGCGGCGAGCCCACACTCAATTCCCAGATAAATGAAATTATTGAAGGCATAAAGCTGATTACTGCGATACCCGTCGCGCTCATCACTAACGGCACCCTTTTAACCGACCCTGCTGTGCGCGCAGATTGTGCAAATGCTGATGTTGTCCTCCCCTCGCTCGATGCCGGTGACCAGGCAACATTCGCAAAGATTAACTGCCCCCACAAAGATATAAACTTCTCCGCCTTCGTTGAGGGACTTTGTAAATTCAGGGCTGAATTTACCGGCCAAATCTGGCTGGAGGTGTTCTTTTGCGACCGAATTAATACCGGCGATGAGCAGATTGAAAAAATAAGGGTGCTTATTGAGCGAATCAGGCCGGATAAGGTTCAGTTGAATACCGCCGTAAGGCCTGTGGCTGATAAGTCGGTTGTCCGCGTCGAACCGGGCAGACTCCTGAGTATCGCAAGGCGATTGGGCCCCAACGCCCAAATCATAGCCGATTTTTCGGGGATTGGGGGCGCAGACAATGTCGCGGCCAACACTGAAAACATTCTCGAGATGTTGAGGCGCAGGCCGTGCAGTCTTGACGATATCTGCAACGGCCTGAGCATTCACAGAAATGAAGCCTTAAAATACCTCGCGCATCTGGAGGCCACCGGCCTAATTATCTCCCAGCCAGCCGCCGATCGGGTCTTTTTCAAAGCGAAATGAGGCTTTTTTGAGATTTTTATCCAAAATTTGCAAAATTGTCTTGCCTTTTTAAGGGCAAGCTATTATTATAGGACGCACTTAAAGAGGACATCAGGATAATCTCTGCGAGGAGTAAGTTTTTCTGAATTTTGTTAATACCGTATGATTATTGGACGACAACTGTTTATGTCGCGGCTGATTATGCAAAAACTGGATTTTTATCGGGAAATTTTTAAAATCCGCTTTAGAGATTCAAATTCAGCCCGATAAAAGGTTTAGAGAATTGTTTTGTGTTTATGGATACGTTTTTAGCCTGGCTGACCATAGATGAAGACGCCCAGTAAGCAACTTGTTCTGAACAAAGGTTCGGAGAAGTACATTTTTAGATACGAAAATGGCTGTGAAAGCCAACTTTTAGATGCGCTGGTGGCCCAGGCAAGTGACAGGCAAACCGATTTTGACTGGTTTGACGCGGCGGTGCTGAGTTTCAAACTGACGCAGTCACTGATGGGTGAAGCCGATAAGCTTTTATATAAGGATATGCCCGATGCGATGCGATCCTTTCAGGGCCAGTACGAGTGACCGACATGCTGAAAGGCGGTGGTTTCGAGCTGAGACGGGTTAAAGTAATTGATTGATGGTCTGGAATATTGTTGATTGTTGGAAGGGCTTGTTCTATGAAAGGTTGCAATATCACTCAGGATTTTCTGAGCTACCTCGAACATGAGAAACACTTTTCGCTGCACACAGCCAAGTGTTACGGTGCCGATTTAAGGCAGTTTACCGAGTTTGTGGCTACCAATTCCAGTCAAGGTTCAGGTGAGCAGGGCGGCCCGAGCCAGCCAGAGCCCAACCCATGGTCAGCACAATCGGGCGGGACGGTAACTGCGCTGGAGACGCAGACCGAAACCAAACTCGAGCAAATGCTTCTCGGGATCGATGGAAACACGGTCAGAAAATACATGGCGAATCTGAACCAGCGACAGTATTCCAAATCCACTATCGCTCGCAAGCTTGCGACGCTGCGAAGCTTTTACAAATTCCTTGTGAAGCGCGGGCTTCTGGGCTCTAACCCGGTTACGGCGATTAAAACGCCGAAACAGGAAAAGAAACTGCCCCAATTCCTCGAATATGAAGATGTTCAACGGCTGCTGGATACGCCGCCTGCGGATACGTGGCTCGGAGCAAGGGACAGAGCAATCATGGAAGTGCTCTATAGTACCGGTATGAGAGTCAGTGAACTCGTGGCCTTGAATATGGATGACGTGGATTTCTTGGGCGAGATCATCCATGTCAGGGGCAAGGGCAAGAAAGAAAGACTATCACCCATAGGCTCGAGCGCACTGCAGGCTATCCAGCATTATATAGAGTTCAGAAACAGAAGGATGCAAAACGACAGCGATTTCGACGCCAGGGTGCTCTTTGCCAATAAGCATGGCCAAAGGCTGAGCACCAGGAGCGTCCGTCGTAAAATGGATAAATATCTCAAAATGGCGGGGCTGGACCCGTCCATCAGCCCACACACGCTACGGCACAGCTTTGCAACCCATATGCTTAACAACGGCGCCGATTTGAGAAGTGTTCAGGAACTCTTAGGCCATCAGACGCTCTCGACAACACAGGTTTATACACATCTGACCACGTCAAAAATCAAAGAGGTTTACGACAACGCCCACCCGAGAGATTCCCTGGATAGCCCCGGCCAGCAACATAATTGATGATATACCTGATAACCGAATTAAAAGCCCGCCAACGAGCGGGCTTTTTTTACTGCTGCACATGTTCACAACTACAAGTTCTATTTTCAGCACCGATTTGCCTCTTTTGCCCTCAGTAATCAGCCTTTAAGAGCTTTTTTGTTTGTATTCTGTTCCAAATATGCTATAATTATTGTCGTATCCGGCGATGGGGCTCTTAGAGCGAGGTATAGATGGAAAGGCGGTTTGAAAGATTAATGGTTTTGTTTGTGGTCCTTACATTAGTTGCGGGATCGACGTATGCTGTCGATCCTCCCGCGATGGAGTGGCATAAAGGACATGGTCCCAGTTTTGGAACCCACGTCCATGAGGGTATGCAGACCAGCGATGGAGGGTATATCGGAGTAGGACAGACGAATGAATGGGACCCTGAAGAAGACCCTTGTAATCCTCCTCCTTCCGACTTTGTGATTATTAAGACATATTCAAATGGCAACAAGGAATGGCAGAAGGTCATCGGGACAAGTGATCAATATGACGTGGGCATTTGTGTAGCTGAGGTTTCAGATGGTTATATCTGCGGCGGAGGACTGTATAATTTGGGCAATCAAAAAAGGGCCCTCGTAAAACTCGATTTCGATGGAAATATCGTGTCGGGATGGCCCAAGTACTATTTGGGTTCTAACAACTGTGCAATCCGGGGAATCGATATACTCGGTGACGGCTCAATCGTTGCCACCGGATACAAAAATTGCCCGGAAGAGGGTTTTGTATTCATTGTAGATGATGGGGACGGCTTCATAATGAAAACCGATGCAGATGGAAACGTAATATGGGATAAAGGTCTGTCTGTTCCTCAGGGCACCAAGGTTCGAGTGGATGGCAGCGGCTTTGCCGTTTGTTCAACAGCATGGTACTTTGATGGCGGCGACCACATGGATGCGGTTCTCATAAAGACTAACAGTAGTGGAAATGAGACTAACAAATATCACTATGGAGGTACCGGCGGCGAGCATTGTTATGATTTTGATCTGACTTCAGATGGTGGTTACATCCTTGGCGGACATACCACTTCCTATGGCGTTGCGAACTGGGACTACTATCTGGTAAAGGTAAATAGTTCGGGAATTGAACAGTGGCATAAAACCTTTGGCCAGCCCAGAGGCTATAACGCCAATTACATTCATGACGAGGCCTACGGCGTCCGGCAGACTCCTGATGGCGGCTATATTATCGTCGGCGGTTCGGGAGATGAATATTCCTATTCTTCATGTACCCATTCATGTGGTTGTTCAGACATCTGGATGGCTTATCTGGTAAAGACGGACAGCAGCGGAAATAAGTTATGGGAAGATGTTTACCCATGCTGGGCGGATGCAGGCAACACTGCAGGTGAATATCTCGGCCTGACCAGTGATGGGGGGTATATAGTTTTCACGGACACAGATGCTTTTTGGGACACTGTTGGTGCCGAGGCCATGGGATTCATGAAGATTGCGCCGGACCTACCCCCTGACCCAATAGACGACTTCAATAACTTTATCCTCCAATGGCTACAGATCGGCTGTGGCAATTGTGATGGTGCCGACCTTACAGGCGACGACAATGTGGACCTTGAAGACGTCGCCGTCTATTATCTTGCAAACTGGCTCGAAGATAACCTGATGGGCTACTGGAGAATGACCGACAGCACCGCCGACAGTTCGCTCAATGACCGAGATGGCACGCTTATAGATGGTGCGAGCTTTGTTGAAGATCCTAATAGAGGCTGGGTTTTGAGTTTGGACGGCGACGGTGATTACATGCAGATAACGGGCTACAAGGGTGTTACCGGCACTCAGGCTCGAACCGTCTGCGGGTGGATTAAAACAACCAGCGGTGATGAAATTGTATCATGGGGAAGTGATGGGGCGGGTGAAAAATGGCTGCTTCGAGTTCGCCCCGACGGCGAGATACGCGTAGAAGTTGCAGGTGGTGGTGTCGTAGGCGAGACCATCGTAAATGATGGCAAGTGGCATCACGTGGCAGCAGTTTGGCAATACAGCTATGGGCCTGATGTGACCGATGTCAAGCTATACGTGGACGGTGGGCCACCGGAGTTAACCATCGGTTCCGCCGAGACGATAAATACCACAAGCGGCGTTGATGTTACCATAGGCGTTTATCCCGGCAGCGGCAGATATTTCGACGGTTTGATTGATAATATTTGCATCTACAATCGCGCTCTTGGGCAGGAGGAAATCCAAACACTGGCAGGCAATTAATTTTTTGGCGTCAGATTACCGAAATTAAGCTGTGTATAAATGATATTATCTTGAATTACGAGGAAGGCGAAAATGAAGATACAATTTGTAAAATTAATAGTTTTGTTTGTGGTGCTTACATCTTTGGGATTTTTCACAGGTACTGTTTTGGCTGAGAGCATCACAGTGGTCAATCCAAGTTTTGAATCAGGTACCACAGGCTGGAGCGGCATTACTGTGGATAATAGCGAGGAATATAGTCCCGTGGACGGTACCTATTATGCCACTCGCAGCGGCGGCGCAGGTTATACCACCCAGCTTACCGGCCACACCATTGCCGCTGGTGAAACCTTTACACTCACGGTCTGGACAAGGAGCATGAATGACGAAGGAAATACCAATGTTACTAACGCCGAAGTACGATTATACTACGGTTCGACGACGATCAACGCCGTCACCCAGGATGTTAATCCCGTACGGCTCTTAGGTGATCCACGAACTTACCCCAACGACGATGGCGGAAATGTCTGGCTTGACGCCGGATACAGAATGGAGTTCGCAGATCATGTTTTCTATCAGTTGCAAAGTGCCGACCCGTTGTATGATACCTGGTCTCGCCAAAATGACAGCGATTATGACCACGACATGGCAGTTGGCCCAATTATAACGCCACAAGGTTTGAAGGCGTGTTACAACACTTATTACGATGACCCCATTTATTCCGAAATATGGATTCTTAATGCCTCTGGAAGCCCGCCCAATTACACATGGAATCCTGGGGGCGTAATTTTATCCCACGATGGAGATGAGAACCCATGGGTTATTGACGCTCATCTTTACTATGATAATGATACCGGCAGATTGTGGATGTCCTGGGGAGGATTGCCCTTGCGGGTTTCGGAAATGGACCCAAGCAATGGAGAGTTGATTGATCACCCTTCAAATCCGGAGTTTGATTCCCATCCTTCGTGGTATCATACCACCGTTGCTAACTGGAGTGGTGACGAGTGGTCAAGCGATTGGGCGGAAGGGCCGTGCCTTTTCAAACACAACGGATACTGGTACTTTTTGGCCTCTTACGGCGATTTAGCCGTAAACTATACCATCCGGGGGGGACGTGGAAACAGTCCGACCGGGCCGTTCTACGACAAGGACGGTGTAGGCCTGAAGGAGTGGGATTCGAGTGAGAGTGAGTATGGTAACACCATACTTCTTGGTGCCGATGGTGGACAAGCCAATCCGGGTCATCCGCATATCTGGGAAGAGAACGGCAAATACTATATGGGATACGATTACGTTGATAAGTATACCGGCGAAAAGATTGACAGGTTCGGAATCCGCCGACTGTACTGGGTCGATGACTGGCCGACTATCTGGACCCCAATTACGGTGACGTTCAATGCGGATGATTATCCCCCAGCAATCGGTCAGCAACTCGGAATCTCACTGCGTAACACAGGTTCGGGATCCAATGCCGTGTTTGACTATGTATCTCTGGAATACACACCCGGCGCACCGGATGCCGACCCAATAGAGGAATTTAATGACTTTATCGCCAACTGGCTCCAAGTTGGCTGTGGCAATTGCGATGGTGCCGACCTTACAGGCGACGGCAAAGTGGACCTGGAAGACTTTTCTATCTACTATCTTGAAAACTGGCTCGAAGATAATCTGATGGGCTACTGGAGAATGAACAATAGCGTCGCTGACAGTTCGCTCAATGACCGAGATGGCAGCCTTGTAGATGGTGCGGGCTTTGTTGAAGATCCTGATAGAGGCTGGGTTTTGAGTTTAGACGGCGATGGTGACTACATGCAGATAACCGGCTACAAGGGTGTTATCGCCATTCGAGATCGAACCGTATGCGCCTGGATTAAGACAACCAGCGGCGACGAGATTATGTCCTGGGGTGAGAACGCAACTGGCAAAAAATGGGTATTCCGGGTTCGCCCCGACGGCGAGATACGCGTAGAAATCGCAGGTGGTGGTGTCGTAGGCGAGACCATCGTAAATGATGGCAAGTGGCATCACGTGGCAGCAGTTTGGCAATACAGCTACGGGCCTGATGTGACCGATGTCAAGCTATACGTGGACGGTGGGCCGCCGGAGTCAACCATCGGTTCCGCTGAGGCGATAAATACCACAAGCGACGTTGATGTTACCATAGGCGTTTACCCCGGCAGCGGCAGATATTTCAACGGGTTGATTGACGACGTTCGCATCTACAATCGCGCGCTGGACGAAGGAGAAATTGCAGCGTTGGCAGGCCTATGATCCGTTTCACCAAACAACCGAAGGAGAAGACAACTCTAAATAACGAGAGAAAAGTGAAGATAAAATTTGGACAATCAGCGATGTTGTTTGTGGTCCTTTCATTAATTGCAGGATCAACGTATGCCGTCGATCCTCCGGCGATGGAGTGGCATAAAGGACATGGCACCAGTTTTGGAACCCACGTCCATGAGGGTTTCCAGACAAGCGATGGAGGATTTAATTATGAAAAAAATAATAATGTTTGTTATGGTATTAGCGATTTCGGCCCCCTCCCAGGCTGATGATCTTAACCCGCCTGATTGGGCCGGCGCACCTGGGACTATTTATGGGATTTGGAACTTCCCTTCTGCTGATAGCGGCCAAGTTGGGGATTACCCGGAAGAAGGCAGAATGGAGTCCCATGATACCCATCCCGACCCGGAGGAGTATGATGACGAAGATGATCCTGATCCTAATGAAGTTGAGCACCAGCACATGATGATCAATGAAGCCTGGGATATCTCATGGTTAGAAAGCCATGAGGGCCGCGAGGGTGTTCTGGCCGTGGGCAGTGGAATTAATTTTGGAAACTATAACTTCCCGGGAGAGGGCTCGAAGATAATACGGCTGCAATTGACGTATACGGGATCCGAGACAGACTATTTCTATATGGATGCCGGCGTGTGGATTGAAGGGCCTGCATCTGATTTTCTGATAGAAACTGTTGATCTCGGTGGCGGATGGAGCCATTCGACATATGATTTTCCAATTGATACGAATATAGACTGGGAGCAATTCTGGGTAGGGGAGGCATCAGGTACAATCTATTTTGATCAGGTAGTCATCGACACCATCTGCTATTCGGGTGCTGAGCCGCCGCCTGGACCGGGACGGGAAGCAAGTCCTATGATCATTGACCCGAACGAGATGCTCGTCTATGAAGATGGCGAGACTCAAGGTGACTTTGGTATTTCGCTGAGGAATGAGCCGGAGCCGGAGGAAACGGTCACAGTTACGGTTGATCCTAATGCCGACGGCGACGGCCCGAATGAGGATATTAAACTCATCGGCGCCGACCCATGCGATAGCACTATCACTATGGTATTCGATGCCAACAACTTCGACATACCACAAATTATTCGTTTCAAGGCTATTGACGATGACATCGCCGAGCCCCCGGAACTGTTGGAACTACAGAATATACACGTTTCATCGGTTTACTCCGGTACTATCCAGGATCCTAACTGGGCGGGAGAGAAGGTCGTAAAAGTTTATGTAATGGACAATGACCACAATCCGCCGACTCCGGACCCGATGACATGGTTGATTGTTCCTGTTGCTTTCCCCGGAAATGAGATCGTTATGACGGCTACAACCGCGGTCGATCCTTCGGGTGTCGAATACTACTTCGATGAGACAACCGGCGGCGGTAACGACAGCGTCTGGCAGGACAGCCCAAGTTATACCGACACCGGCCTAAGTAACGGGGTAGAGTACTGTTACCAGGTCAAGGCCCGGGATAAAAGCACGAATCAGAACGAGACTGTTTATTCGAGCACTGAATGCGCAACATCGCAAACATCCCCGCCAACGACTGACTACTACATCGATTCCGTAGGTGGCAATGATAATAACAACGGAACTAGTGAAAGCACTCCCTGGGAAACGCTAAGTAAAGTTTCCAGTACGACTTTTTCACCTGGTGATAACATTTATTTCAAACGCGGAAGCAGCTATTCCGGTTGTGCTACTATAAATGGCAACGGAACTGCGGGTAATCCAATTACAGTTGGCGCTTATGGAAACGGAAATGCGCCGAGTTTTACAAATCCCAGTTATAGTAACAACAATGGCAACGCTATGCGTATCAGGGGCGATTATCAGATTGTGGAAAACCTGTATTTTCATCATACCGCTCCAGCTCCGGATGAACCTACTTTCCAGGAAGTATGGAGTGTTGGCGCTCTGCATGTGAGTTTAGGGAATGATCATGCCATTATCAGAAATAATGAATTCGCCAATATTCCCAAAGCGATTCAGTCTTACAGCCAGTACAGTCTCATTACCAATAACTATATTCATGATGGGAACGATACTCAAGCGGGTGGATTTTTAGGACCTCCGTGGTGGGGACCACTAGGCATCCAATTAGGGATCGGGAACCAGGAAGTTTCCTATAATACCATCGAGAATATGGTAGTTGCTGGCGGAGAATGGGGCGCTGATGGTGGTGCTATTGAACTTGATGACGGCAGAAATCATAAAAACAATTTCTATATTCATCACAATACGACTTACCACAACATGGGCTTTTTAGAAGTCAGCTATTGGGATGATATTCAGCAGAGGTCTTCAACCAATATTGATGTAACCTTTAATGTGAGTCGTGATTACCAGACCTTTTTACTCTGGTGGGCGCCAACGTCTAATAGTACTGTCATAAATAATACGATTATCAGGGACGATAATCCTAGTAGTCCAGCTGGTCCCTGGAAGGGTGTATTCATTATGGATGCGCGCCCTGCCGATATTCTTTTGACAAAAAATATTGTCGTGACGGATAACGACCTGACAGAGATGATTTTTATCCAGGACTATGACGGCGGCATTTATGATGTAACCCATACAAACAATTGTTATTGGGATGTCGTTGATGGCACTGTCGATCTAGGACTACCTTTTGGTTCCGGTGAAATTGAGGCGAATCCACTCTTTGTCAATTATGCCGGTGAAGACTATCACCTGCAATCAGGCACTCCGTGCCCTGACTGGGGGGCTACATGTAACCTTGCAGGTGATCTGAACGATGATGATCGGGTTGATTTATTAGACTTTGCTCTGTTAGGAGCTGGCTGGCAGAATCCTTATGGTATGACCGACCTGATAGAAATAGCAGCAGATTGGTTAATCGATTGCAGTAATCCTTAATAGATTAAGGGGATTTTAAGAAGATTATTGACACCGACAGGAGTGTATGATGTTTTTTAAGTGTTTAAATGGGAAATCCCAATTAAACTATGTACAAACGATATTTTTTGAATTACGAGGAAGGCTAAAATGAAAAAAAACATTTTATGCGTTTTGTTATCATTGCTATTAATAGCTGCATCCGCTTGGGGTGCGTGGGTGAAGGTAGATGACCGGGACGCTTCGGTTACATATTCAGGTTCGACATGGCATCAAACAAATCCGAGCACCGCTTACATGAATACTGCTACGTTTACAACAAATACGGGTATATCAGCAACATATAGCTTTACAGGCACCCAGGTGCGCTTCTATGTATGGCAATATGATACCGCACAAGGATATGATGTGTATATTGATGAGATATCCCAACAAACCGTAAATATAAATGCGGGCTCCGAGGCAAGTATCCAGGCCTGGGAAAGCCCTGCCTTAGCCGATACCGCCCATACTCTCAGGCTTGAGACTGCTTCCGGTGAACCACATGTAGATGCCTTTGAACACTCCAGCGGCGGTCCACCCGACGAAGATGCGCCTACGCCTAATCCGATGGAATGGCAGACTGAGCCAAACGCATACGGTGGCTATTCAGTAACGATGACGGCTGTTACCGCCACCGATGCATCAGGAGTAGAATATTTCTTTGACGAAATTAGCGACAATCCCGGCGGAGACGATTCCATTTGGAAATCCGGCCCAAGCTATACTGATTACGGCCTGGACAGCGATACTACCTACACCTATCAGGTTAAGGCAAGAGACACAAGCATTAATCAGAATGAGACGGATTGGTCAACGGCAGAATCGGCAACTACCGGTGCCGCTCTTGTTCCGGCCCCTGAAATGGAGTGGCATAGAGCATACAATGGAAGTGGGGAGGAAAGCCATCCCCATTACGTCATCGAGACCAGCGATGGCGGATTTCTTATGGTCGGCGAGACGGGTTTTGTTTGGAACATGACGGCAAAAATCTATGTTGTAAAGACAAATTCTTCCGGAACTCTTTTGTGGGAAAAAGAATTTGGAAGTTCCGGCTATAACCTTGGTAATGGTCTTGTAGAAACACCGGATGGAAATTATGTAATAGCAGGCACCTTGAATTATGATGCAGCGTTAATAAAGGTGAATGCTTCTAACGGCAATACTATTTCCGGATGGCCCAAAATCTGGAATCTTGGCTCAGAGGATAGCTTTGAAGCCGTTGAGAATACTCAAGATGGCGGACTGATCGCAACAGGATATAGAAACGGACTGGCAGAAGACACTTTCCTTAACTGGGGCCAGGGTAATTTAATAAAAACCGATGCCAATGGAAATCAAATCTGGAACAAGGATATATCGGCTTACATGCACTCCGGCTACAGAATGAAAAGGATAAGTGACGGCTATATGGTTTCCGGTCATCCTGCGGAGGAAGGCGAACCGGATTATACTCTTATGAAATTTGATTTCGACGGCAATGTAGTCTGGTATAAAACGCCTCACCCGGATATCTACTGGGGCTTCGATGTCGATGCCGGCGGCAATATGATTATGGCAGGGCATGGGGACAGCCCTCTCAGCAATAACATTGATCTTGTGACGGTCGAAGTGGATAGCGGGGGCAATGTATTATGGACCCAATACGCCGGCCAGCCCCGTGGCTATAACGGCGATTGGATTCATGATGAGGCCTGGGGCGCAAGAGCGACTCCAGATGGCGGCTGGCTTGTAGTTGCCGGTTCAGGAGATGAATATGATCCTTATAATGAATGTGGTCATCCCCTTGGTTGTTCAGGCCAATGGATTGTTTATCTTCTTAAATATAGTTCGAGTGGGACCCTCGAATGGGAAGGACTATATGGCGGCTCAGGCGATTGGGCCGGCGAGGATGTCTGCGCGACCAGTGATGGTGGCGCATTAGTTGCTAATGACTGCGGTGCCTTTGGATTTACGAAGATAGCCCCAGACGCCGAGCCAATAGATGAATTTAATGATTTCATCGTACACTGGTTAGACCATGACTGTGGTGATTGCAGTGGGGCAGATTATACAGGTGACGGTAATGTGAAGTTGGATGACTTTGCAATCTTTTATCTCGAACACTGGCTCCAATGATTTAACAGTGTGCTGGCTAAGGTTATTTTATGATTCGAGGGGGCGTTTTCTATATAGGCGGGTTTCGAGCGGTTTTTGATAGGCGGTCCAGTCTGAATCGCCGGGCTGGTTGTCTATGAGCTCTGTGACCTGATTCATCTTGGCATCCAAATCGTCAATGTAATACACCATAAATGCCTCAGCGGTAGCGGGCAGTTTGGGCGAGCCGAAGTCGTATTGGCCGTGATGGCTAATGATGATGTGGTTGAGGCTGTCCAGGACGGCTTTATCTAACACAGTTTGCTTCTTGGCGAGGGCATCGACCTTTCTGTTTATCATCTGGATGCCCTGTGTTATGTGGCCGAGAAGCTGGCCGGAGTCGGTATAGGAAAAGCCCATCCGGTAGGAAAGCTCATGTGTCTTGGCGATGTCATGGAGGAATACTGCGACGAGGACAAGGTCGGCCTGTATTTTGGGGTACAAAGGCAGTATAGCCTTTGCGACTTTGAGCATTGAGTGTGTATGCTCGAGAAGGCCGCCGAGATAGCTGTGGTGCATTTGCATTGCGGCCGGTGCCGTGCAGAATTGGCGCATAAGGTCTGTGTCGGTTAAGAATTCCTCGACGAGGGCCTTTAAGCCGGTGTGCCGGATACCGGCGAGAATCTCCTTGGTCTCGTTAAACATCTGAGAGACGTTTTTTTTGGTTTTGGGCATGTAGTCGGCAAGGCTGACTTTGTCGGCTTCAACTACGACGAGGTCGTTGACGACTATCTGTAAGGCGTTCTGGTAAAGCTCGCTTACGCCTCTTATGTGGATGAAGCCCTCGGTTGGGAGCTGGTTGTAAACGGACTGGGTGGTCCGCCACATTCGGGCATTGACCTTTCCGGTCCTGTCGGACAGGTACATAGCGATATAAAGGTCACCACGGGATGTATTTCTCAGGACCGGCTGGGTGACCATGTAAATGTCGTTTATCTGCAGGCCGGGCTGAATCTGGTTTATGAACAGGTGCGCCATTTTTGCTCCAAAACTCAACTTTCACTCTGTTTTTATCCGAAGGAGACATTATAAGGGCTGAATGCAAAAAGGCAAAACCAAAAACGGAGGCACCGAATTTTGGCTACTGGCGATGGTATTTCGCCGGCGTTTGGCTATTGGCGGCAATAGACTTTTCGGAGGAGTAAAAAGGTGAAACGGCAGAAAGTGTGTCAACGTTATTGTGTAAGCAGCAGGGTCAGGGCCAGGTATATCGCCACACTGATAGAGTCATTCGCGGTGGTTACAAGGGGGCCGGAGCTTATGGCCGGGTCTATACGGATTTTTCGGAATACAAACGGCAAAAACAATCCCAACGTAGTGGCAACCATTATTGCTGAGAACATGGCTGTACTGAAAGCAAAGACGATTCGAAGATGGTCGACAAGCTGAATCGGCTCTACCGTTGGCGCCGCAGGATTTGTTGCTAATGCTCCGGTATTTATAAGGTTGGGCAGGAATCCACAAATCAGCCCGCCAATAATTCCACAGCTAATCGCCACAAATAAAGCGACCCTCACCTCTCTTGCAAACACCTGGCCAATCCTCAATGCAGCCAGGTCGCCGGTAGCCAACCCGCATACAACGATGGCGGAGGTTTGCAGGCCCGCGTTGCCGCTGATTGCGGCAATCATTGGTGTAAACGCAATAGCTGTTAAGTAGATAGCGAGATGGCCGACTTCGATAAAGACGTTTTTGAAGAACAGTACCACAATTGCTGTTATTGCCGTGCCCACCAGGCAGGGCAGAAGCCATGTCATTCTGACCCTCGCGGCATGCATAACAGAGATATTTTCCAGCTCGGCGGCATCGGTACCGGCCATTGCGTACATGTCCTCGGCGGCTTCTTCCTCGGCGACCTCGATAACGCGGTCTGCGGTAATCCTGCCGATGAGCTTGTCGTCTTCGTCGAGGACGGGGACGACGATGAGGTCGTTTTTGCTGAAGATGTTTCGCACCTCTTCCTGGTCCATATTGACCCTTACACGAATAGTATCGGTGTTTATCAATTGCTTGACCTGAGTGTCCTCCCGGCTGGTAATAAGCGAGCGGATACGTACATCGCCGAGGAACCGCCCTAATCTGTTGACTACATAAATGCTGAAGAAGTCTTCGTCGATTTCAGCGGCGCGAATTTTGTTTACAGCTTCGGCCACGGTTGCGTCCTCAGTGACACTGACGAGGATCGGGTCCATGATGCCGCCGGCTGAGTCTTCTGAGTAGCTCATCAGGTCCTTGATCTGCTCGGCCTCGGCCTCAGCTATGTGTTCGAGTACTTCGTCGCTCTCAGCCACGGGCAGCTCAGCCAACACATCGGCGGCGTCATCGGCATCGAGTTCGGAAATCAGGTCGGCAAGCTCATCCTCTTCCAGCAGCTCAAACAGTTCAGCCCGTGTGGCTTCATCGACCTTTTCGAGCACCTCTGCTGAGTCCGGTTTTTCGAGTGCATCAAAAACCGCCCGTCTCTGGTCGTTGTCCAGCAGTTCAACAACTTCGGCGATATCGCTGGTCCGCCTTTCAGATAACAGTACTTTTAATGCCACCGACGCGAGGCCGGTTTCATCGGCGAGCAGTTCTTCGATTTGCTCTAAGAGTTGTTTCTGTTCCCGGGCCATGAAATCCTTTCCGCCTAATTTTTCCATCTCGCCCCTTAACCGGATACTATTAGAACGCAATTGCCCGCGTGAGGCAAGTGTCAGCAAAAAAATATTTCGTTATAAAATAGTCTTTACTCGCAACCGGTTTTAGTGTAGAATTTTATTGTGTGAAGAGTTAGAAAGGCAATGAGATGAAAACCTGTTTTGTGGGCCTGATATTTATTGCAATTGTTACGGTTGGCGGTCTGTGGGCCTACCCTGAACCGGCCGTCGTACAACGCGCGGGCGAGTGGACGCTGGAGGTGGTGTTTGACCAGCCGCAGCAGATTAACATAAAAAGTCCGCCAGAGGCGGCCAAAAAGCGATATTGGTACGTAATATTAACCCTGACAAATAAAAGCGGACTTGATGTGCCATTTTATCCGGCGTGCGATTTGATGACCGATACTTTCAAGATAATCGGTGCCGGGAAAGATGTGAGGCAGACTGTTTTTGAGCAGATTAAGCTGCGTCATCAGGGCAGGTATCCTTTTCTTGAATATCTGGATTTTGCCGGCAACAAGATATTGCAGGGCGTTGATAATACAAAGGACATTGCCATTATATGGCCTGATTTTGACCCAAAGGCCAAGAATATCACGCTGTTTATAGCGGGCTTGAGCAACGAGACGGCAGTTATTGACCATCCGGCGGCAACCGACGACCAGGGCGGGCCTGTAAAAGTTTACCTCCGAAAGACATTAGCGCTGGAGTATTCCATCGGCGGCGATGAAAAACTTCGCGCACTTGCAAAGCCAGCCTACAAGGGCAAGCGCTGGATCATGCGTTAGGCCGGGTTTCAGAGACGAGCATTCGGAAATTTCGGTAGTCCTTCATGATATTGGTAAACATTTTTTACGTTGACATACTTCTAAAGCCGATTCTAAGACGCTGTTGCGCTGCTCGGCCCACTCCTGACGTTTGAGGTCGCTGATATGGACCGGATGAAGAACATACTTGAGAGCCAACCAAACTTCGCTGGTCAAACCCAACGCCATCGCTGGTGTAAGGTCGAGCAGAGAGTAGTGTACTCTCGTCCAGTTGTACAGATCCCGCCACAGCCACAAGGAGTATTGCAACATCTCTGCCAGACGAGAAACGTTGCGACTGCGCCGAGCCAGACGGGCTTGCTGACCCCTTATCGTTCCGTTGAGTCGTTCCAGATGAGAGGTATTTATTTTTTGGCCGATGCCCAGCTTCCGAATGCGACGTTCGATGGCCTTCTTCGAACCAAACAAGGCTTTGGTCGATACTCGTAGCCGATTGCCTCGCTGGTCGCGAAGCTTTTTGACTACACCGACCTGCAAATTCGGCGGTGGCTTGAGCTTCGGATGACGTTTTCTCCCCCGTCCCTTTCGACGGCGACGATGATTGACTTGGCCAAAAACCTTCAGAATCGCCGCCGGATAAGGCAGATGATCGTCGAGCAACAGCAGGGGCAGACTTGTTACCATCGAATATATTGCCATCGATGAATCTGATAATTATTTTATTAGCTTGCTATATCTTTTCTTCATCCAATTGACAAGAGAGCCCAGAGCAAAGAGGATGTATAGTAATTGGGGCACCCAGCTCCACAGAACGTAAGGCCTAAACTCCAGCTGAACTTCACGAGTATGAGGA
>JGI10211J34971_10000912_pt1 | contig 24685 bp, 33 predicted proteins | sample Etolagsediment_FD_34971 | JGI IMG/M metagenome (IMG submission 34971)
TCATCATGATGAAACGTGAGAAGTCATCATTGTTGTTCAGGAGAACCTGAGCGTTGTTGCCGCCGATGCCGACGCCAACAGACTGAGGACCGAAGAACATGCCGATCGCAGCGTTGTAATCCTGCGTATTACCGGCAATAGTTGCGTTCTGAGTCTGGGAAGGCATGTTGGTGGATTCGAAGAATCGCACACCCTCGAAGACAAAGCCCGTGGGCATAATCGGTTCGCCAGCCACGAAGGTAGCCTGACCGAAGCCCTGACCCATGTACAGAGCAGCGTTGGGCTGCATTGCTGACATGAGGGGATTGATTTGACCGTTACCGGGGTAGCGAGCCACCTCACGGAAGTCACTGTTCTGACGCAGGTGCATCAGGAAAGTGGGGTCACAAACGCAACGATAGAAGCCGTCCTGGTAGGTCGGGGTGTTGCGCTTACGCAGGGACTTGACCACGCGGAGGAGGTCGTCCTTAACGTCGAACTTAGCTTGCTCGGCGTTGGTGTAGGTGAGTGCGCCAGTGGCGAGATCTCCGGGGAAGTAGTAACCACCCTGAGAATCAGAAGCTTGACCCTTGGAGACAGCTTTCAGGAGTTCGTTGATGAACACCCGATCGCGCCAACGACGATAGTCATCCAGCAGAGTCAGTGAACCGATGCTCTGGTGGAAGGTGGTCAGGTTACCTGTATCAAGCAGCAAACGCTGTGCAGTGATCAGGGTTTCCCGAGCAATCTTGAAAGTAGAAGGCTGGGTGGGATCCGAAGGGTCTGCAGGACCGGTGTACTCGCGAAGGGTGACGAGCACCTTATCCTTCACGATGTTCCGGCTGTTTGCAGTACCAATGGTCTGCTCAGCGGTACGCTCACGTGACTCTTTAGAGCCAGGATTGCCGAAGAACCGGTAGCGATCGAGCTGTACAGTCTGACCCGGTTGCTTACTAAAATCGTGAACGATGACCGGCTCAGCAGCCATCTCTACGATGTAAGCGGGGTGAGGACGGTAGAGTTCCGCACCGAGAATCTTCGGGAAATCGTTGTCAATAAACAACGTATGTCTCCGAAAAAACTACTTTTAAATTCTACGTTCAATTAACAACAAATTAACAGAAAAGTGTCGCAAATTTAGCGTTATACACCTTTCTGGTTTGAACTATTCACACTGGAGCTAAAGGTGCGAACCATGCCCCTAACGCCTTCGCCTAAGACTCCGTAGATAGAGCCGTAATTTGAAACATAACGAGATGATTTACCTCGATACATTCGCCTAATAACACTGCTCAAGTTTCCCGGAACACCAGACCTGACAGACTCAACAAAAGTCTCACAGTAAACAGGTTGGTGATAAACCCACGCTGCTCTAGAGCCTGAAGTGTCGTTTGTTGGGTTAGTTAAAGCTGGAAACTGTGCTCTCGGGTAACTATTGGGACCTCCAGTGCTTCCTTCTGCTGCAGTGTTTCCTTCAGGAGTTAGGAAGGGTTGATAACGCTGATTATCAGGAACAGAAGCCCCAAACCATGTGTATGGGCCTCGGTCAGACAACCCTGGTTCAGGTCCGAAAGCAGTTTGTACCGTTGCATTTGCTGTCTTGATCAGACCCTGATACCTAAACCCATCACGAATATTTAACGCGCCTGAAATGTGCGGCCAGATTTCATTGTAGTTATTCCAAAAACCCGAGACAGCTGTGGGAACAGAGCGCCATTCAGTGTTCAAATATCCACTTGAGTTAGGTGGCCCAGGAGTAACAATTCCAAAATCAGTTCCTTGACTTTGGATTGTGTAATAAGTCTGTTGATAACCCCAAGGGGTCCTGTATCCACTGGATATAAGTTGATAAGTATCAATTAAATTTAAGTCACTAGCTGTTCTTTGAGGACCAGATTGTATATTGTGATAAAGATTTTTATCGTACTTCCAGTTTGTCAGAGCCGCATAAGTCATTTTTATACCGCTGATATAACAATTTTAAAGCAATTTAGAATACTGGAAGAAGGGGGGAACTCATGAATTCTTTTTCTCAGAAAGTTCTTACCGTCCTTACTGACGACCCTGAAGCATTTCTCGCAGCAATTTCGGGTTCTGTGGCTGATTCTATACTTCACCCACAAAACCTGAGAAAATTAATTCCTCACATGGTTAAAGCCGCTATTGTTGGCTTTCTTTTAGCCGAGTTTATAAGTCCCGCTATTGCAGAGCAACTGAATTTATCTCGCAGACAATCGATTGCTTTATCGTTCGTCTGTGGCTTTGCAGGAATCAAACTTCTTCGAGCAGGAGAGAACCTAATCGAAAAGAAAATTCAGCTAATGGGAGGGACAGAAGGAATTTCCACGCTCTCTTCAAAACCTTCCGAAGGTGAAGATTCAGAAGAATCAGACTGAGGAGCACTCTGTTCTTGAGCGGGTTGAGAAGCGCGGTTACGAACACGTCCGCGATCAGCTAACCATTCGAGTGAACGCATAACTAATAAGTCAATAAGAAAACAATAGCAACAAAAAACCCCGGTGGCTAACCGGGGTGACGCATTCCACGAAGGAAATATATCAGGCTCCTTCCATGAACAAGAGCTTGGAGCGCATTGCCTCAGGACCCATGTTTTGCAGGTAACGCCAAGCGTTTTCGGGATTACGGTTCATCACTTCACCGAAAGTGTCCCATTGCTGCTGAGGAGCGGCTTGGACTTGCTGACCACCAACGTTTGCAGGGGGAGCAGGCATGTCGTAAGTCTGCTGATAAGCCGTAGGAGCCACGGTGGGCTCATCGATATCAACGGGATACACTTCAGTGAAGAAACGATCGGTGTAATCAGCCAAGTGGTCAGGGTTGGTGAGGATGGTTTGCATCGCACCAGCACGCTCGTTAAGGGCGTCATAACGAGTTGCCTGATCAATCAGCATGTCCTCAAGGGCACAGGAATACTGATTGAGAATTCCAGGTGCTTCGAGTCCGAAGTGATTAACGACCTCTGCGCTTACCGCGCTGAGTTGGGGTGCCGTAGAAGCCTGAGAGGAACCCTGGGTCGGTGAGGCGCTGGTAGACGAGATCGGCGCTGCCTGCTGTTCCTGGTAAGCCCAGGGCTGGGCCTGTAAAGGCTGACTCTGTGGTTGAGTAACCGTCGCGGGAGCCTGGCTGGGCGACCACTGAGTCTGGCTGGGGGATTGAGATGGCAAAGTCTGAAGCACCCGCTCCAGGCTGCCCATCGCCGACTCCCACGGATTGGTCGGGGAGGATTGCGACGTTAACGGGTTGAACTGGTTGCTGGTAGTAGGCTCCGTAATTGGAGCTACCTGCTGAGGCTGTTGGACTGTAGGTGCCGAAGCTACCGCCGGGGTAGCCCCCTGTGCTACCCACTGCGGGTAGGCGGTTGAGCCCTGGTCGTTGGTTACCGCCGGGGCTGCCGCCGGGGAGACCGGGCTCGGGGTCGAAGCTTGGATCTGCTGGCTCATAGCTACCCGAGTAGGTTAATTCTTCCGCGAGATGATCGAACGTCCTGTACAGGAGCGGAGTGATATTCAGTCTAGGATCAGCCGCTAATGGTTGATCAGGCGCAAGAGGATGCGGAGACTGCAACATCTGGCTTAATAATACCAGAAATTGCTGCATTGCTGCTTGGGTTTGTTGAACCATTCGGAAAGGAAAACCCTGCAACATTTCCGCCCTTTCGCTGTCAGTTTTCTCAGGAAATAAGAACTTCAGTGCTTCAACACTATCCACACCTAGTTCTTGTAAATTCCTGACGACGATTGACTTTTGGTTTATATCGTATGCAGTATCTTCATACACATCGCCTTGGAAGCGATAAGAGACATCACGGTCGCCGTCCTCAGGTAAACCCACGACACCGGGCGGTACTTTGTTTTCTGCAAGGGCTTTCCGCATTGCAGCATCCACTTTCTGCTCAAAGCGGATGATTGCTTTTTGATACTTTTCAAGAGATTCAGGTTCTGCATCCTTAGGTGGGTTGGGTTCTTTCATACCTGAAGCGGCAATAAAAGATTCTCTAAAGATCTGCTCTTGATGATAAATAATCATCTCCAACAAACGGCAAAAACCGTAAGTTAAAAACGACTTATTTTTCCTTAGAGCAGTCGCTTGTGCTCGACCCATGAGACCTTTGATCTCAGTCGCCGTTGCACCTGCTGAGATAGAGATTTCATCAACACCGCCAAGCGCAGTGCGGATTTCTTCCCGCAAAAGAAGCGCATAGCGATTCATATCGCCACTAACTGGATCAGGGGTCATGTAACCCACACGATCTGTGGGCTCCACGTTCGCAATAATACGAGGGACACGTAGTCCTCCTCCCATTGCAGCGCCAAAAGGCTCACTAACCCTTGTTGAAGGGGTATCGGGACCTGAAAAACCGCTCTGACTGCTAATTGTGGGCCTAAATCCACTTTGAGCGTCGTTGGCTTCTACAAGATCACTGCGTGGACGCGAACTAATCAGCGTTGGGTTGCCGAAAAACTCGATATTTTTAGCAACATTGCGAATAATTTGATCATGAAGAACAATTTGCTCCATGAACGGGTCAAATTCACCCTCTCCCTCAGTTCCACTAGCGTTTGGCTTGTTTAAAACCTCAACAGCTGGAACAAAACCGAGTGTATTAGGTCTTGTCTTAGCAGGACTAAGAACGCTTCCTGGTTCAAGCTCAAAACTAAGCTCAGTATCGGCCTCTACTTCGTTGATCTCGTCAGCTGTGATCGCCAGACGCACATATCTTTTATTTTGACCATAGGTATCGGAAGGTAATCCGAGATTATTGTTCTTAACCTTGTAGCTATAGAGAATAACGACTTCCTCAACGTCGCCATTTAAGTCGTGATAAACACGATATTGGTTTTTGTTGAAAAAATAGATTTGATACTTAAGTTTTTTATCTGGTCGAAAGTAAAAAAGACCACAACCGTCGATTAAAAAGTTCCGAATAATCGCCGGGAAGCGAATATCTAGCTTATTAAGAGTGATGAGGTTGTTAATAAACCTATTTCTTCCTTTGTAAGTGTCCTGATCGCAGTAAAAAGTTAGACCCTTTTTGATCATCAAAAGGGTCATTTGTTGGATGTGGCTAAGCACAACCATTGTGGCGGATTGATTCGATCGATCCTGAGTCCTAGCGGCCTCAAGAACCTCTTCGTACCTATTCCTTGTTTCGATTTGAGACGACATTAAAAGTCACTTCAGTCTTTTTTACGCATTTCCTTGGCTTTACGAGCTTTGTCACGAGCAGACTTGCGCTTGTCGTTTTTAAGCTCTTCGCCGCTGGGCGCTTTGTTTTCTTCCCGATCTTTTTTGAATTTCTCTAAAAGCTCGGCGGGCATCTTATCAGCCATCGGGTAACAAATACTTTTTGACTCTCTCTATTTTAAGCACCCCTTCGGGTAAATCCTCTACCGGATATGAAGTTAAAAGATGATCTTCTCTGCCGAGCATGTCAGTTTTACCTTCCTCAGGCACAAAGTCCTCACAGAGTTTTTGTACTTCCGGTCGATCCCAGATGTAATACTCGGCAATCGAACGAAGTTTAGTCTTGCGCTTGTCGGCATCACCCATCCAGGAGAAGTGCCATCCTGCATTGCGAACGCCAACGTAGTAATTATTGGTACTCGCTCTCATCGAAGAAAGAGTTCCATGCTCTTTAAGTTTTTCCACCGTGGACGCCACGCCGCAACGCCAGTCGAAAAGCTCTCCCTCAGGTGAAACAAGCTGACGATCTGCACGCCCATAGTGCATAGACATACTCAACCTGACGATTTTGTCTTCTTCCATATCGATAGAAGTTTTGATAGCTTCAAGCGCAGCTGGGTTAGTAAGCTCATCACAATCAGAGCAGATAAAATAACAATCGTCACCGAGCATATGCAAACCAACGCCCAGAGCATCTCGCTGACCTCGTTCACGAACCCAAGGGTCAGGTGCTTCTTCATAGGAAGGCAATTCAACGTGTAAGACCTGAATTTTATCTTCGGGAAGTCCTAGCTCTCTGAGGGTGTCCACGCAGGTGAAGGGCTTTGGTTCCCCTCTGTGCGTCATATTCGCATCAGCAATTAGAAAACCATCTACATGGTCTTCTAGAGTACGAACACGCAGTTCAAGCAACTCCTTCTCGTTGAAGTAAGGAAAGCTGTCAATAATCACAGGTAAGTTGCCAATAGCAACATACTACCTTAAAAATCGCTGGGAGCCATTCGTTCTAAACGACTCTTGGACTCAGACATCAGCCCATTCTTCATGGCTTCGACTTTGTCAATCTGATCATCCATCTCAGGATCGAATCCAGATTCAGCTTCTCCATTCTGAGGAGGAACAGGAGGTGTGGGCGCACCGGAAACATAGCCTTCGCTCTGCTGGACATAATCGCCAAACCGAGCTTCGTCCTTTTCAGAACTTCGACGCATCCCGTCTTGCGCCGCTAATTGATTTTTGTAAGCTTTGTTAAAAGCAGATGCAGCCCTTTCGTAGGCGTCCATTAATACAACACCAAGATAGCGTTTACAGATCCTCCACTAAGTGTAACTGCACCAAAAGGCAGCTCAATATCGCCTGCAACATTTTCTACGTGTAAAAACTGATTTTCACCCATATCGTTTAGACGTACATAAAAATCGTCTCGGTCGTTTGTGCCTTTGTTTTCGACAAAAATAGCTCGACAGGTTGAAAATGTTTTTTGCCCATCAGAAGGTTGCCAATGGAACCCACTGGCGTAAGGCAGATTAGCTTGCTGCCCATAAACAGAACCAAAAGCCTTAATATCCATAAAGATTCAAATAATCATCATTCTACATCTGTCTCTTCGATCAGGAGATGTAAATACCACGCTGCTTTCTTTAGAGACTCAACCCCTCCTTTGTGGTTACTCCTCCAGACGTATTTCAGCACATTTCCTTTGCAGAAGCCCTGAAACTCTTCATTAGTTAGTGCAGCACGAATACCTTCGATCGTCTCTATGCCGCCTTGGTTGTAGTGGCTGGGGTGGTTTACGTTGTTCATACGAACATATTTTCGGTGGTTATACAGTCTGACTTTTTAACAAGATCTTTACTGTATTTTGTATCTAAATGTTGAATTAAACCTTCATCAGCAATGACAACCTTACCTTCTCTCTTAACCAACGGAACCACACGGCGATGATCCTGCCCGTCTTTCAAGTTTTCAAACGCAAGGCCCATAGAGGATCTGTCAGCAACAGGCCAGTTTCTGTGCCCTGTAAGCATGTGACTGATATTTATGTGCGCACTAGGTGAAGCTATGTACTCAGCAGCTTGATCTTGATCGAGAATCATCATGCCTGAGTAAGGGTTACCCAACAGAATAAAACCAATAAAATTATCGTCTTCTGGGGTTAGATATACAGACGCTTTATGAGGTATATCATGCCATACGTCTTCTGTAAGCTCTGTGAGGTTATATCTTTTATAGTTGTCAAATGGAATTTTTAAATCTCCTTGCCGCTCAAACCGACAAAAGGACGGTTCAAGATTTAATTTTTTAAGTTTATCCTTATATCTAAACCAGTAATCAAAGTGTTTCCTAGTGAAAAGCATATCGTTTTCACTGTAAATGTAGTAATCGTATGCTTCTTGTACGACTGAAAGTCTTAGTAAGTCTTTATGAGCCCAGCAAAGATAATAATCTTTAAACTCTGGTCCAGCAATTTGGATCTCAACTTTTAAACCTTCAAAGAGGTTGGCTTCCAAAAGCTCTTCTAAGTCGTACACATCGTCCCTGTGGTCGTGATCAACATAAAGAACTACAAATTTGTCACCAGGAAGACCTGCGTACTCCTTTAAACACCTCATAAGAGGATCAAAACGAGCAAGAGGGTTGTGTGCAGTGACAAGAATAAGTGTCTTAGTCATCAGTATTCAATAGAAAAGTTGCCGCGTTTCTGGAGGAAGGTCATAAGCCAAGTGTACGCATCTAAGAGATCATCATGTGATGTCGCTCCAATGTTGATGAGCTGATCTGACAGAGCTTCGAATTTACGGTACTTATTAAAAATAACCTTTTTATTCTCAAGCAAACCTAGAGTACCTCTAAATCTTGCAACTTTATCTCCTCTGAAGCCTTTGACTTCGTGGATATGAATGTTATGAAGGCCACGCTCGTTCAGAAGCACTCTTCTAAGGTCTGCGGCGAGTGACGCCTGGTACGCAACTGCTTCCACAACGAGTGTCACGGTTGAGTACGTGGGAAAGTACTCACCGTTCTGGAGTGCGAGAATCCCCCACTCAACAAGCATGTCGCATAAAAGATCTATTTTCTCAAGGTTCCCAATTGATCTAACCTGATGAGCATCGACAATGTAGTAATTATCTTTAAGTCTGCCCCCCAGAACAAAAGCTGTGTAGTCCGAAGTTTCATTTTTACTAGCTGATAAATCAATACCAACAGCAAGAGAATCAAACTCGGTGACGACTTCACCTTTAACTATGAGATCTGGAGATAAGACCAGATCAGATGTCATAACAGGTGACTGTTGGTACTGATATGCAAACGCAACAGGATCAAGTTCCTTTTGCTGCATTAGGTAGTCAACTGACCACTGTTCAGGCCAGTAACTGATCGGTTCTCCTACATCGTTATACGTAATCGCCTCTTGAACCACCTGCTTCCAGCCCTTCTGAGGGATAAACATCGTTTTATGGATATCCAACGGGTGGAAACGAGTACCAAGACATATGCAACGACCGCCCTCAAAAACAATAGGTGCAATAACAGAACTCCAGTTAGATTCCATCTCACTTCTGATCGTCGGGTTGCGTATATCAGCACTAGACTTGATTGGATCATCGACCAAAACTAAATGGCTTCGCTTACTTGTAATACTACCGCGCAAACCTGCCGCACGAAGTGTATATTCTTCATCACCCACACGGGGTATTCCTGCATACTCAAAATCAATTGACCAACCGATATCACTTTGCATACCAGGCTTAAGCCTGCAAGAAGGAAAAATTTTTTTGAAAGTTGAACTATCTACAATTTGTTTAATAATGCGACTCTTAGGAATTGCCGTAGCGATGTTATATGAAACATAAATTATCTGCAGCGGCCTCTGTGCAGCTGTGTGACGACCAATACACCAAGCAGTAAACAAATTCAGGCAAGTACTTTTTGCAGAGCCCCTTGCGCTAAGTATATCCGTATTGGGGCCAGCAATATCAAGCAAGTACCTGTTACTTTCTCCAGTCACAAGCTCCCTGTGCCATTGAAGCATATGCTGTGCTGGAGGTTTATCCATAAGCGTACAAAAAGTTGCAAAATCATTCTGTGCACGACTAAAAACGTTATCTACCGCTGAGTCGTTTCCTGAATCCTCCACGGCTCGTTGAGCGCGAAGCTTCAAAGCACGGCGATAAGCAAATGTCTCTCTACTTGGCATAAAACTAAAAACTGTCTGTATACTGTTAGCAAGATTCTAACTCTTTATGGCAAAAATTCTCTGGTACGGAGACGCGGTTTCTCACACAGGATTCGCACGTGTTACGCATAGCGTTCTCAACCATCTGAGTGAGAATAACGAAATTGTAGTCTTTGGTATTAATTACACCGGAGATCCTCATGATTATCCTTTTAAGATCTACCCCGCTTCTGCGCTTAACCCTTCCGACAGGTTTGGGTTACAGAGGCTCCCACAGGTTGTAGAAAGTGAAAAACCAGATTTTATTATCTGCCTTAACGACATTTGGATCGTAAATCAAGTCTGGGAAAGGATTCATTTTCTTCAACCTCAACTTAAATTCAAGTTTATTCCTTACTTTCCTATTGACTCTGAGAGGTACGTTGACTCGATGCTTCGCTTTGTTAAGGATTGGGATTTCTCAATAACTTTTACGATCGAGCAAGCACAAAGGATTCAAAAGCATAATGTGCAGCCCAAGATGCTGGGCGTGCTTCCTCACGGCATCGACGAGGGTAAGTTCTTCCCGATGGATCGAGAAGAGGCACGTAAGAAACTAGGGCTTCCAACCGATAAATTTATCGTCCTCAATGGGAACAGAAATCAACCTCGTAAACGAATTGATTTAACCATTCAAGCCTTTGCAGAGTTTGCAAAAGATAAGCCAGATACGATGCTGTATCTGCACATGAGCGAAAAAGATCTTGGATGGTCAGTAAGAGAAGTTTTTGATTCAGAAATGAAGAGACGCGATGTAGACCCTACGAATAGGTTGATTATGACTTCACGCAACATCAACTATATGGCAGCTCCCTCTGACGAAACTCTTAATCTTATTTATAACTCATGTGATGTAGGAATAAACACAGCTGACGGTGAAGGATGGGGGCTTGTACCTTTTGAGCACGCATCATGCCGTCGTGCGCAGCTCGTCCCCAACCACACTTCATGTCGAGATATCTGGAAAAACAAAGCACCTCTTATCGATATTGCAGCTTGGGTCAGGGATAAAGATCTCAGCGTCGAAAGAGGAATTATTAGTGTCGAAAGCGCTGTAGAGCATTTAAATACCCTTTACGAAGACGAAACGTACAGAGAACATATTGCATCAGAGTGTTTTGAAGTGACTCAAAATCCCTCCTATCGGTGGGATAAAGTTGCTCTTGGTTTCGAAAAAGCTATGGAGGAGATCTCGAAATGAGCACACAGCATTTTCGTTTCCACTCATCTCTCAGTAACACCTGCTACCCAACTTCGCTGAGAGATAGCGATCGAGGGGCACCTTCTGTTTACTTACAAGCAAAGGATCTTGGAGGAGTTTTCACACGTATATCTCGTGGTCTTCCTTTTCGTTCAGTTGCTAATTTCAGTCCTTCACTAATCAAGCACAAAGGGCACGACTTGATTGCTTTTAGATCTCAACCAGAGCCGTTTTGCTTTAGGTGGGATATGAAGTATTTCTACTACAACAACACCCCCACAGAGGTTTATGTTGGCGAGCTACTGAACGACGAAACCATCGTCGGTGCAAAAAACATTAGAGAAAGAAAGCATCGTTTGAGTTACGAGGATCCTCGGCTCTTTATTGATGCAGAGGACAATCTGATGTGTCAGTTTGTGACGAGCAGCTATGCTTCCAGATGGGATAGCAGCAAACACAAAATGATCAAGAGCCCCAAGGTGTGCGTGGGTTCATTTGATGATTTTGGTAATTGCATCGATGCTTTCTATCCACCCATCGGACTTAATCACCAGGAGGGCGGAGCTGAGAAAAATTGGTGCTTCTTTGCTGATGGGGACGTTACACGTCTTCTATACTCTACTAAGCCGATAGTCATCAAAACGCCAGGTGAGGAGCAGAAAACTATTGATGCCACAGTGTTGAAAAAATGCACTGGAGAGCATCCTACATTCAACTCAACAGCACCTGTAAAAGTTGGTGACGAGTGGTTAGTTTTCTACCACTATAAATTTATGGGGATGGTCAGAGGGGAGCCACGGCCTGTGCTTTTTTACATGCTCTCTGCTTACACCCTCGATGATAACCTCACCAAGATCGTCAGGTACATGCCTGAGCCGCTATTCACTGGATCACTCGATGACGAGCTGATTACGTGGACAGATTATCAAGGGCAGCCAATCTCGAAACAACCTGCTTGTATCCTTCCTTTCGGATGCGTTGCAGATGAAAACGAAATTGCACTTTCTTTAGGAGTCAATGATTCCTTCATGGGCATTTTCAGATGTGCAACAAACAACATCCTGAGCCTGATGACAAAAGTTTAACTCTTTTCTTCTCGCTCAATCGTGCTCCAGATGACCAGCGATGCCTCTTCCAGGAGAGACAGCATCGCTGGGACATCCTCAAACGAATTATTCAACTCACGTAGACAACGATCCGCGCCAGCAAGTAAAAGACCACGGCGATCAACACCGTCCGTGAGTTGTCTGACCGCCTGGATGTGGGACCTAAGTTCTTTCTGAAGGACTGAAATTTTTGTTGCTGCCGTGGCATAGTCAAGCATCCCAGTAGATGTCATCTGCCTGACGTTATCCAGATCAAGCTTAAGAGAATCGATCTCAATCAATAAAACCTTTCGGAGGTCTTCTTTGGGGTATTTCTCTTGAACATAAGCTGTCAAGTCTGAAATAGAGCCCTTATAGCCAGGTTTTAAAAACCTCGCATACAAAAAAGCTTCGATATCGCTAACGCTATTTTTGCAGTAATAGGTGAAAGCGTCTTTCTGCGTTTTATCGAGCGAATCAAGCCACGAACCAACCGTGGTTGAATCTCCAATTGTTGACTTGATCATGCGAAAGCTCGTGTGCCTGCAAGCGCTTGGTTAGCTCCGAAGCGCTTCATAGCGAGCTGCGCTTTGGTTTGACCTTGAATTTGAGCTAGCTGAGACTTTGTGTTTGCGTTAATTTTGGCAAGATCTCCAAGTGTTCGTGCTTCGGTGAGTCTTAAATTCGACTCAAGGGTTTGAGCGCCACGGGCTAAAAGTCCTTCTGTGGCAGCACGATCAGAGAAAACATCACCGTAAGTGTTCGCTTGGTCAAGGGCTGCATTTGCAGCAGCACTTTCTTGCGCTGAACGAATACCAAAATTTGTTGTAGCTAAGCCTCTAGCAAGATCATTCTCGCCTGTCAAAGCGGATGAACCCGCTTGGGCTAAGAAATTTGGTCCTGCTAATTCAACTCCAATACGACTGTTCGCAAGTTGAGTTGCTAATAAATTTCCTGCTTTAAAAAGGTTTGTAATTTCAGAAGCTTGAGTATTAGTTCTTGCTTTGAGATCGTTAGCAGAAGAAGCTAACTGAGTTAATTGGCCAGAGGAAAGTTGACTTGCTTCGAGCCCAAGGGAACCAAAAAGAGCACCAAGACCTAATGCGTAATTCTGCTGAGCTGCAGTAACCTTTGCGTTCTGAGCAGCCGCCTCAGCTGAGTCTCTAATTAAGTCATTCTGTCGTTGCGATACTCCTCCACCTCCACCACCACCGAAGGAATTAATCAGACTCCCGATACCACCTGCTGCTGATCCAACAGCACTAATCCCACCTAAGATTCCAGTAAGAGACATAGATCACCTTCCTCCTGGGAATACAGATTTTCCAGGCTGGAATGCAGCCATGACTTGCCGCTGCGAAGGTCCTAAAGCGGATAGCACATTCGCGTTTGGCGTCCCTGCAATGTATGCAGTTTGAGCGAGTTGCGTGGCCATAAGAGTGTCGCGCATAATTTGTGCTTTTTCTATCTCTTTCCACGAGCGGATGTTTTCCAGCTCAAGTTCCCGCTGGCTCTTCTCTCGGCTCTTAGCGAGAGCAGCTGCTTCTGAAAGTGCTAGCTTTTCTTTGTATAACTGTAAGTTTAAATCTGCTTCGAATTTACGTCTTTCCTCAGACGTGGTCTGTTTCAGTATGTCGAGAAGATCCGAAGGAATGCCTCGTAAAACAGCTTCACTTGCTTCTCGTGAAGGTCCTGGTGCTTGAGTGCTTCCAGTGGTTTCAACAGCGGGGATCGGAAAGCGACCACCGGCAGTAACATCGGGATAGTTTGAAGGATCGTTAGGGTTTGGTGGTTCTATATCAGCATCTTCCCTACGAGGTGGTTCTGGAGCATAACTCAGCTCTGGCTTATCTGATTGACCTTTTTTGTCGTCAGAAGAAAGCCCATAAGACAGGTTGGGACCCGCGAGGCGACCCAAGCCTTTCAGAAAATCAAGAAGAAAATTGGTTTCTTTGGTTTCCTCCATCAGACTGCCCTCCCGACTTCGACTAAGATTGTTTGATCTTGTGCTCCAGGGTCAGTGATAACTCGTGAAATCGCCTCTTCTAAGACTTTTCCAGCAGTTTGACCAGCTGTACCTAAACCCATCATAGCCTGCCTTTGACTTTGGCCTTCTTCAGAGATGTTCTGCAAACCAAACTGGAGAGCCCTCTCTCGCTCACCGGCCTGAGCTGCCTGCATATTCACGCGGTCCACGGCTTTTTGGAACTCTCTATCGGGGTCAAGCATTTCAAGTTGCAATTCAGGAAAAACTTTATTTAAAATACGTCGATTTTGATTCTCCTTAAAGATACTGTTCATGAAATTAGCCTGTTCACCAGGGCCAATCATGAATTTTGAACCTGTTCCTTGGAGCTGAGGATCTCTGGAACTTCCAATATTTCCAGCGATTAACTCACCAAGAATTGGAGCTGCGACATTAGCACCCAATCCAACTGCAGTACCAAGACCCCCAAATAGAGCTTTGCGTCCTATACCTTTAGTCGCAGCTTGTGCAGCCATACGCGCTGCATCATCACCTTGGCTTCTGATAAGTTGATTAATAACAGAAGCAGTTCCAGGATCTACCTTGCCCCCAGTCGTGCGGAGGATGTCCTGAAGCATGTCATACCCTAATTTTTGAGCGCCGCCCGCAAAACTACTTGCCATTAGAACCCTCCAGGGTTGTCGTACTTAGTGCCACTAAGAGGCTTCTTCATCAATTTTAGAGTATTATCCTCTTGATTCATAGGAATAAGCCCTTCTTTTTGAGACTTTGACGCATGTGCCACAGTCTGAGGGAAGTTAGATAATAAATACCGACGAAGAAAATCGCCAGGATGTGTATCTTGGGATAACTGTCGAACGTCACGTTCCTTAAGTTGTTTAGCTCTATCCATCAGCTTAAGGGTTGATACTCTTCAGAAGGCGCGATACCGTTAGAGCAAGGTGCATTTAACATTGAATAGTTAGCACCCAAGTTCGGAGTATCAAACTCAGCAGGCCGTTGAGAAGAAAGACGATCCATATGCTCGTCAGACTGAGTATCTAACTTTTCCAGAACCGCGAGTAGCATATCCGCAATCTCGGGGTTTCCCTCCACAAGGCTCAGAAGAGCAATCAGATACTCGTCCATGCGTGGGTCCATTGTCTCAGTGCGGAGACGGGAAGCCAGCTGGGCTTTCTCCATCGGCATGTCCACATCGGGGTAGCCGTTCAATGAGTGAGTTGCACCGGTATAGAGACCTTCTGGCTCCATACCAGGCATGGGAGCAGCGCCGCCACGGCTGAAATCGCGCATGAAACGAGCAACCATCGGAGTCGCAGCAGCCATTTCAGCCTGAGTGCGAGGCACAGGCATCTGGAGAACACGTGCCGCTAACTCATAATCAGCAGGAGAAAACACCAGAAACCATCGCAACTTCTGGTTCCATTGTACTCCTTATGTTCAAAAGGTCGCCAGGCTGACACTCAAGCGAAAGACATATTTTTTCGAGAACATCAGGAGACGGAATGTAAGATTCGTCGGTATAAATCTTTCTTGTGGTGGTCGGAGATAAATCTGCAGCTTTACTTAATGCGAAAGAAGATAACCCCTTACCCTCTAGAAGGCTCCTTAGATTATTAAACAGCCTTCCTTTAGATGGATGCGAAGAGTAAAAGGGCATAATCTCACTGGAGAAAGTTAAGACCTTCGCAAATATCCACGAGGCCAGTACCGCTAAAGTGGCCGAACGAAGTCAGATCAATCTTTTTATTTTGGATCCGACGCCAGTTGATGAGTTCGCTCATAAAACGAATATCATCAAGAAACAGCCAGCGGGTTTTGTACTCCATATTAATACCACTAAGTAGAGAATAAAATTTTTCTTCAAACTTATCGTCCTTGGGACCATCGCACATTATGAAGTCCGCCTGGCCTAGAAGTGCAGAAAATTTATTAAATTCAGCTTCATCACTGAGGTCACTAATATGTTGAGTTAAGTTTCCTCCGTTACCAACAAAATCTCGTTCATCAAGATAAGTTTTTTCAAAACTGCTCCACTTGAGAACATCGAATGTATCAACTTTCGCCCTAGGGGCGAAGTCGAGCATAACTCTAGTTCCGGTGCCGTAGTGCGTACCAATATCTACGATTCGTTTCGGACGAAGCACAGTCATCAGACCAGCAAGAATTCTATAGTGATCCCCAGGGAAAGCGTTCGCAAAGGGATTATCTATATAAGAGAGGTCAGTTCCTGCTGCCACAGTAACGGCCTGAGTAACCAAACCGTATTCGTCAAAGTTCTGTACTGCAGGATCATCATCCTGAGACAGACAACGACTTTCGATTACCTGGCGAACGGTTAAGCTCATCAATCGATGTCAGAATAGTGGCACTATAACAGTTTTTCGGTATTAAAACCCTAAATGTTTTTTCCTCACAAACTCAAGATCATAGGTTGTAAAGCTTTTGGGGAATGAAGGTTCGTTAAAAGGATGATCGTACGTTTCTTCATCCACGTGGGCTTGCCAGCCAGGACCCCACTTCATCGTGACGTACTTCTTATTTAATTCGTGCGCGAGGTGTATACCCTGAGCAATAGCAGGTTCTGAGCGCCAAGTCTGAGAACCATCGCTGTAGTCGTTTTTCTTAGTTCCGTGGTAGTAACCTGACTTCATAGATAGCACTCGTTTTACATCGTCCTTAATAAACCTCATGCCCATTTCGAGGTCCTCAACATACGCAGGGTAAAGTTGCTCGTCAAATAACCCATAACGCATGATCATCCAATCTTTAATCGCGAACACGTCCCAGCCACCACCAGAGCCATGAGCAGTACCCACTTCAGGGTCAGCCATAGCCTCTGCCATTTCTTCGAGGAAGCCTGGTTCGTACATAACGTCGTGGTTACTAATCAACCACCAAGGCGACTTCATGAAGCACTTAATAATTAGATTCCACGCGCCAGAGCAACCTACGTTCGCTGGGAGGTGGCAAACATGGACCTTTTTGACAAATCGATTTGGGATCTCTTTAATCAATTCAACTTCGTGGGTGATCTGACCCCTTCCGTTGTTATTGAAAACAACAAAATTGTCCACCGGATAATCGATGGACATATAGAGCCTATGGAGCCAGTAAGGGGTATTGACAATTGCTGTGCCAAGAACAGGAATTGAGTTCATAGCTTTTACGTTTATGTCAGTATACTACTTCATTAAAAGACCAACTTCTAATTTTTTAATTCCGTCTTTGTACTGGTATTGGTAAAGATTACAATCAGCTGAATCAGCTGAAAAAGCCTCTGGGAGATCGAATGAACAAACTCGTTTGTGCTTCTTTAAACTGCAGTGAGCGCAGGTGTAACACTTAAAGTCACTACGTGTTCGATCTTTCTTATCTATGAATCCCATGTCTTTTGCATTAAAATATTCACCCGCCAGCTTCTGAAACTTAGAGAAGCCTTCACGAGATCTTTCTAAACTTTTAAATTCTTCGAGCGAGATCTCTATAGTGGTTTCTCTGTGGCCGCAGTCACTATTGGTGCATTGGCGTCTGCGGCGGACAGAACCATTTACATTCCTTGTCGTTTCAATAGTGATTAAGCGGCCTTCGTGACATTTGTCGCAAACCAGCTCAGATTGGGCTCGATGTTGTTTCATAGTTTTGAGTGATTGGTGCCTGAGGAGGGACTTGAACCCTCACGACCTTTGCGGGTCAACGGATTTTAAGTCCGGCGCGTCTACCGATTCCGCCACTCAGGCTTAAAGGCAAAAGCCTTGTGGCAGAATACTACTTCTTTGAGTCGCTTTTAGCCTTTTTTGCTTTCCTCGCTTTATTAATGTTGTGTTTACCTGAGCACTCGTAACCACAGAAGGGTCCGGGCATCGATGCCTTCTTACTCTTTTTATTTAACCAACTTTTTAACTTGGCTCCTCTAAGCGTAAACGCTTTGTGGCACTGAGGGCATTTGTACCACACCTCTTTGGGGTTCATACGTCTTGCGTGTTGCGGACACAGTATGCGCTATAAAACTCTAAGTAACAACCCCTGCCTCACATGTCATATACGGGGTAGTAAGCATTCGCCCATTTCTTGCAAGCGACAGTGTCGTAGCGGCCATGCTTCTCCATTTGAGAAACCTTGCACTTCTGAACTAACCGCTCAAATCCTTGCTTTTTGGCGGCATAAGTTTCATTGTATTTTTTTTCTTTTTCCGCCCACGAGTTGAAAAAGCTAAAGAGCATCAGTAAGAGAACGATTTTCCATACATTTCCGATAACGATTTTCAAAAGCTCGGGGCTTTTCCAAACAGCGGCAGCACCGATGATGTGTTTTCCGTTGACTTTTAGGTCCAAGTTGGAAGTCATAGTGTTGTTCTTGTGACTTAGTAAGCATACAGCATACAAAACTGTTTTGCAACCCCCGAAAAAGCTGCTACTATACTGGCAACTTCTAAATTCTTATGTCCTCCAAGTTCAAAGAGCTTATGCAACAGCTGGGAACAGAAGACGTAAAGGTAAACGCTCCTCAAGGTCAACCTCAAGGGGTCCCAGTAACTGTTGAGAATAAGAAAAAACTCGACGATCGCTATACGTTTAACCAAGGGTGGTATGACGCCCTTCTTAATACCGAAGCGATTGTCAATGAGAGAGAAGAATTAGAAATTTTCCGTTTAGATCCCTCCAAAAAACGTCAGATTGTCGAAATCGGGGTTTACGAAGGCGCATCCAGCTGTTTCTGGAGTGATTTTTACCTTGATCATCCCGAATCACGCTTGATCTCTATCGATCCGTTTACTGGAAGCGAAGAGCACCACGAAAATCCTCAAAATTATCCAGAATTAGAGAATATTGAATTAACAGCTCGCGGAAATATCGCGAAGTCCAAAAATGCCGCCAAAGTCTCAATACTTAAGGGTTTTTCACAGTTCGTATACAAAGACCTTATCCTCGAAAACGGTGACCTTCCATGGATTGACCTCCTATACATTGATGGGGCACATGATTCTACCTCTGTTGCGCGTGATGTTTGCATGTATGTTCCTCTGGTTAAGTCTGGCGGCGTTGTAATTTTTGATGATTACGCCCATCCCGATGTCCGTAGGGCAGTCGATATGGCTCTAAATGCATTCGCCACAGCGGAAAAGGCGGCATTCACTGGTTGGCAGTTGATCGTTAAGTTCTAGTTATGGGTTTTCCTTGCACCCAGTGCGGCATCTGCTGCCGTTCCGTTGGTTTGTGGCTAAAAGAAACCGAAAACCAGCAGGAGCCTGCATTTAAATATGCGATGGAAACTTTTCCCTATAAAACCGACGAACTTGGAGTCTGCGAAAAGTTCATATCCGAGGGAGATCATCCGGGTTGCTCTGTCTACGAAGATAGACCTCTGTTATGTGACTCGGACAAAATGGCTGTTCTCATGGGAATACAACCAGAGGAACTATATAAACTCAATGCCATAATGTGTAACTACATGATTCGGGCTGCCGGTTTACCGGCAAGTTATCTCATCGACGAAGATCAGTTCAACGGCTCTGCCACAGAATAATATCCACAAGCTCGCCTGATATATTGGCTTCTTTTCTTTCACTTTTTTGCACTCCCCCTGTCCCTTTACCCATTGTTAACCTGTTCTTAACTTTGGCCCTGGGTTTTATTCTCTTCGTCCAGTCCCAAGCAAACTTAACACTGTCGCCGTCGCGATCCCAAACAAATTTTCCGTGCGACTTCCTAGCTTAGGACATGTGTTTGCCATCGTCGCTTCTTCCTTGGTTTCTATTACATTTGCACATTTAATAAAACTAAAGCCCAACAACACAAACTGACAAAAGAACACTGCCACGAGTGCCCTCAACAAAAAGACTTCCCTCCTGAATGGAGAGTTAGCCAAACCTCTTTCTTAGGATATCTTCTTGTGCGCCACGAAGAGCCTCACGGAGTCGATCGCTTTTAATGCTTTCATAACCTCCGACTGGCCCCATCTGAGCCATCGCCCGATCTAATGCACTGACCGCATTACGTTCTACAGCATCTACTTCATTCATAGGGTTCCCACCCGTGGCCACTGCAGGAACTGGGGAAGATACAGGCACTGGAGTATCAACAGTGGCTGGACCTGTTTCCCTTGCTGCTCGTGGTGGGATTACATCTACATCCGTTTCAGACCGCCTTGGCGGTGTTTCAGACAAAGTTGCAGTAGGAACTTGACCTGGCTGAATCCCACGCTCAAGGAGTTTTCGATCCTCCTCACGCGCTTTTCTCAACATTTCGTCTTCCCCTGCATTTACAGGGTTATACATATCCGCACCGATCAAAGCGCCAACAGGCATTAAAACCGGATTGGGTGCGGACAATGCACCATACATAGCGCCGCGAATAGGATCAGGAAGATTTAACTTATCTGCAACAATATCCGCAGCAGCTCCATAAAGGAGACCGCCTCGTACTCCAAGAGGATTTAGAAGTCTCTTCGGATCTTGATAGATCCTACGAGGATCTAACCAGCGTGGAAATTCCATTTAATTAGCGAGGTGCGCGAACACCCATCATCTGGTTACCGCCGGTTTCGATCATCATGTTGCGAAACCCTTCGGTATCAGCTTCCTTACGAGGACCGCTACCGGGCATTTGCTCGTTGCCTTGACGCATTTCATTGCGCTTGGCTCTGCGATTCTTCATTTTCTCGCCAGCCATGCGAACGCGAGCCATAACCTTTATACCAATATGCCTTAATTATAAAACAGACCGTCCAGGTTTAAAGCTTGACATCGCTTGCTGTGCTAATTCAGCGATCATATTTGAAGTCCTCTGTGTTTCAGTAATACCGGCTTGCTGAATCTCTTTTTCCACGGGGTTAGCTTGACGTTGTTTTCTCTCACTTACCACTTGTCTTAACGCTTGTTCAATTCGACTGGTATCACTGTCCTCGCTAGATATAGGGGCTGGGTCAGTTCCACTAAAATCAGACGCTCCCTTCGCTGAAGCCATCAAACCACTTAAAAGGTTAGTCAAAACAGTGGACCTAGTCGATCCATCGGACTTAGTCGAGTAATTATCGATCCGAGCCACATCACCCTGGTACTCAGATCCCCAAACAGGTGCGGGTTTTTCCGATGATGGCGTACTCGTTTGCGTGGGAGGTGCAGAAAGATTCGCACTGGACACCGCAGCACCACTCAAAACCTTATTTTTCGGGCTTCCATGCAAAAGAAGCGCCTCATACGTCTTTCCGTTGCGTTCAAAAGCATATTGGGACATGATACCGCCCCCTTTATCGCGAAAAGTCGTTAAATAACGACCTCCAACGACTTCAACTGGCGTATTTTCAGGCGTGGCGTAATCTAAACCCTTGTGAAACCGCGAAGCTCCAGGGATACCAGTGTCGCGTGGGCCATATCCACTGGTTTGACGATACAGATCGACTAAGGGCTTGTCTCCAACGCGCAAAACATCCTCAAAACCACGCGGGTCGATGTAGTCACCGACTTCTGGGTCGTAAATACGAAAATCTAAATGTGGACCAGAGCCAACTCCAGTAGCGCCAGTGTAGAAAACAGACATTTTTGTGTTTAATAAGAAACAGGGTAAGGATAACGAGATGCCTGAATATCTAAATAAGGATCCTTATCTATAAACTTACCAGCTTCAGTTGCATCGCCTAACGTTTTCTCCGTAAGCTCAAAAGCCCGTTTAAGTTGAGCTTGCCTCGCAGTTTGATACTCATTATTTAAACCAAGACTCATTAATCTGCGAGCATAATCATCCCTAACGTCTACCATAGTGTTTGCATCACCGCGTATAACAGGAGAAAAACCCTTAGGGCCAAAAACTTGAGCACTACCGTAATAATCAGGATTAAATTTATCGTAGGCACTTTCAGGGATATTAGGGACTGTAAAACCACGTTCGGCTGCCTCTGTACCTTTAAATATGTATTGCATAGGGTACATCCCTAAATCTTCTTTACTACTGTTATCTTCTAAACCCTGAGATTTATAATAGTCATCTGCATACTTCTGAGCTTTTAACTCAGCCCTAAGCCTGCCTCTAGGACCTTGAGTAGCTAAATACTGACCTAAAAACTCAGCAGGATTATCAAAATACGGACTCATTATCTCACCAAAGTTTTCCTGGCCTTGTCTTTCAGACATCATTTCTTTGGGAAGAGTTGGGTCAAGCGCGTGACCTGCTTCATGAGCAAGGGTAAAAAGACTCCCTGTTTTAGGATTTAAGTGAATAACTCGTTTATCGAGGTCCGAATGACCACCCTCAGGATTAAGAGGTGTGTAGTAACCCGCAGAATCCTTAGGGGCTTCGAGACTGTTGGGCCGAATATCTATATTTAAATTTTTAGTACTACGAATAAAATCTACTAACTGCTGCGCTTCCGTAGAAGGCACAAAAGAATAAGGTTGGTTTGCTGAACTAACAGGATATTTGTCACTAAAAATAAACTCACCGGCAGATATGGGTTCACTCTCTGGAGTATAAAAAACGTTCTTAGCCACGTGGCTACTACAAACAACCTCAACAAATTCTAAATCAAATTTTCCGCGCCAAAAATTTTTTTAAATAGGGGTCGCGAGGATCGAACTCGCCTTCGGCAAATTATGAGTTTGCTGCATTCCTCCAGATTGCTAGACCCCCGCTCAGTTATTATACTGCTACTTACATATTCGAGGCGTGGTTGAAACCTGGGTGCCTATAAAAGGCTACGAAGGACTCTATGAGGTTAGTGACTTAGGAAGAGTCTATAGCTTAGGTAGAACCATTCGCGGTGTGCGACGTGGAACAGAGTGTGACATCACGTATAAACCCAAAATCTTAAAGGCTCGTAACAACAGAGGGTACAAGTACGTATCTCTCTGCAAAGATGGTGTCTTAAAGATAGCAAAGGTTCATTTACTTGTCGCAAAAAATTTTTTAGAACCTGTTCCTGGGAAACCGTTTGTCCTCCACGGGCGGCGTGGATCTCTTTGTAATGAAGTCTCGAACCTTAGATACGGCACACAAAGTGAAAACGCGCTCGACAAACACTTAGACGGGACTTTCCCAAATACTATACCTGATGAAACTGTTGCTGAAATTAGACATATTTACGCAAACTCTGAATTAAATTATGCACAGCTTGCTGATCTGTATTCAATAAGCATCAGAACAGTAGGTCGAATAGTACGCCGTGACTCTTACAAACACTTAGTGTAACTCTATGCACGAACTCCCCAAGCTGAGTTTACCTGGAAGATACCCAAACCCTTCTCGCCCACCACGTCGGTAAGCCCGCGCATTTAAAAAAAAGCGACAAAATTGCGGTCCTATCATGCGCGTGCGTGCGGATGCGGGGGTGGGGGCGTGGCTTAGTTAAATACTATGTGTTAATTATCAAGAATTAATCACGATTAAGTTTGCATTATTAACCAACTGGGCGGGCAGTTAATTTTACTTTTTAGTTTAAGTTTATTCGTATTAGTTACACGATCTAGTCACTGTTAATTAGTAACAATCAACAATCATTAATTAATACTATTTATTTATAATTATATTTTAGTTTTTATTTATATCACTTAGTCTTACAATACTTTTAAGATCGCCCAGTGAATAGCTTAACCAGATCTTAACCTAACCTTAACCAGTTCTTAGTTGTACCTGGTGCCGTTTGGATTTACCTTTAGGTCATGGAGATCAGGGACGTGCAGCGCTGCTGCAACGATCCTCTCTCTCCTGACAGTTCCCAAACTGTCTCCCTAACGTCCCAATCACGATCATCCAATGGTGTAGGATTGGCAAGCCGGTGAACGAGGCCGGAGCTATAACCCGACAGGGCTTAACTGAGAGTTCGAACCTGGCCACGCGCCGCTAGCTTTCTCTCGCCCGATCCCTGACGTGTCGATACTGCCTCCATAGGTAGCCAGAGACCTAGGCCGAAAGCCCTAGGATCCCTGCAAGTGTCCGTTCGCCCCGAGTTAAATGCCGAGGGTTGATGCGAACCAGACTAACTTGCGGCCAACGTGGATGTGCTCTCGATGCGCACTGGTTAGTTAACTTTGTAGATTGCGTGCAAGTTAACTAAATTGTACCTAGTTTGCCTGCAATGTATGGCGATGTGGTTACAGCACGATGAGACTTGTATCTCACCCTGTAACTGATACGTGCAAACTTAACTATGTCTGTAAGTCCCACCGGTTTCGGGGGCGTGCAACCTGTCACCATTCGCGTACCTGTGTTTAATGCAGTTACGCGACAATCCAAACTTCAGTGATGCCAACGGTTTTCAACCACGGCCAAACTGGATTGGACGCAATTTCTGGACGGAATCCGCGCACTTGGTGTCAATTGATTAACTAAGTGCGCTCTGTCCACTGTTTTTGTTATCCTGGCAAAATCCCTCTAGTAGGGTGGCGGAGCCAGGTAACACTTAACAGACAATTAAATAGGTTATGTCTTATTTAAGATAGATCATTTATGATCTTCACGTTTTGCGTGATTCTCTCCCAGAGTGATTCCTGTTATTCAGGCTCACTCTCTGAGGGTAATTACCCTCTTTTTTGTACATCACAGGTGAATTTTCATGACTGCTGCACAACTTCAAGCCATTGCACGTCAAGCTGCAATGCAAACTCGCACCCATAAGTCCACCAAACTCCGCTGAAATTATGTATTTCGATCGTTTCGACATTTGTGAAGCTTACTATTTGTTCTTCACTAATTACCACGCTGGCCAAGGTTCAGACTTTTATTACCGTTTGAGCCGGATGCTCGAGTATTTCAAACCGAGTCCATTTCTTCGTTACGAATCACTTACTGAGAATGCCAAGGATATTTATGACAATCTGGTCGATTCTCGTGGCGATTCTTATTCACTTTGATTTTGATTAACACCATGCTTTATCGTGCTCCCGTTGTCATTAACGACGACCTAGATTCTGACGTTTGTGATCTATTCACGGACGCACAATGGAAGTGGTTTGCAATCGAATCGTGCCGACAATCTAAGTCTGTGCGTGATCTTTTGCTTGAAATGAAACCTATGGCTGA
>JGI10211J34971_10000913_pt1 | contig 24682 bp, 32 predicted proteins | sample Etolagsediment_FD_34971 | JGI IMG/M metagenome (IMG submission 34971)
TAAAACTAGTAGCCTCATAATCCCCACCCCTAACAATAATAGCGTTTCTAACAGGTGAGTTATCCTTTCTAATTATCAAACTATTAAGATCACAATTTCCATTTGTCTGGGTTATGCCAAAAGGAGCGCTAACAGTCGAACTTGCCTTAAAGTGAATATCCTTATCATAATCCACATACCAATCATAGTTAGTTATATTGGCGAGTTGCTGAATACATTTATCAACCGGATCATAATTGAAAGCGATTTTTTCAATTTCAATATCACAATCAATATTATTATAGGTAACCCCGCCAACACCATATTTATCTATAATTTTTTGGATAATCTGGTTAACAGTTAAATTCTCGTAAATTTCACTAACCAATTTTTTAGTTAAAAGCCTAGTATAATCTACACATTCGCAGTCATATTCAACCACTTTAAACCTTCTAAATTGTTGAGTGCGTCTAACTATATAACCACCAAAAATCTTGGTCCCATTATTAGTAATAATTATCTCACGGCCAACCGACGGAACATAAACTTTATTGCCGTAACTCCTTATTGTAAACGAGCATTTATCAACTTTAGTCGTCAGAATATTATCAATTTTTAAACTCTCAAAAACGATTGATTTTGTTTTATCTTCACCATTTATAGTAACACTTAAAGCCATACATATTTAAAATCTCAATTCAAATTTTAACCTATCAATTATTTTATTTCCCAACATTTCAGCGGCGTCATTACTCAAATAATTCCCACCTAAAATATTCACAGTCACATTACCGGCGCCAATTCTTCCGCCATTAGGAATAACAGTTTCGCCACCATGAACAATGGCCGGAACGGGAGCGCCTATTGGTCCCGGCACAACTCCACCATCAGCAAATCCTAAAACTCCGGTAACAGCACCGCCAACCTTTTCACCAATACCACCAAAAAACCCTGTTATTGATCCGCCAAAATTACTAGCAAATTCTTTAACCTTATTAACGGCATTTTTAACTGCCTCAATCATTTCCTTAAACTTATTAACCACCCTATCAACAGTCTCTATAACTTTATTTTCTATACCAAGTAAAGATCCCCCAATAGCGTCAAATAACTCTTTTCCAGCAGATTTTATTTTGTCAAAATTTTTAATTATCAATATGGTCCCTGTTATTATACCAGCAATTATAAATCCCCAAGGTGAAAATGCTCCCATTAAAAGTTTTACCCCAATAATAATTTTAGGCAAAACTAACCCTAATGTCCCAAACACAGCAACCAAACCAGTTATAGCGCCAATAGCAAGTAATATATTTTTAGTAAGTTCAGGATTGGCACTAATCCACTCTGACATTTTATTAACGATAGGTAATAATTTCTCAACTATTTTAGTTAACATGGGAATAAAAGTATTTCCAAGAGCTTCGGATAATTCCTTTGTTCTTTCTTTTAATGTTCTTTGCTGATTTGCTAAACTATCTTGCGTTCTAGCAAAATCACCAATAGCATTTTTAGATTGCTCAATAGCAATCTCTAAAGTAGCATAAGCCTTTTTTTGTCTATCTGTTTCATTAGTAAATTTTCCAGCAATTTCCATAGCCTCTATTTTAGCCTTAACATCTTCCTCTAAAATAGCTATACCCAATTCCTTCACACTTTCTCTCTCACCTAATAATGCTTTAGTTAAAGCGGCTGACGCCCTTTCGGCACCGCCTTCAATATTAGTAAATGAAGCAAGGTCAACAGCTAATTTATTTGTTTTTTCAGCTAGATCCAAGGCGCTTTCACCTGATAAACCAAAACCGGTAAGCATATCGCCAGTAGAAGATAATAATTTTTTAGCGCTAGACTCAGCTAGTCCAAAGTTTTTCCTTAAATCTTGCGCAACCTTTTCAGCTCCATTACTAACATTACCAAATACAACATCAAACTTGTTAAATATTTCTTGAGCATCACTTGCTGACTGAGTTGCTTTAAAAACAGCCGTATTAACACCAGCAAAAGCGGCACTACCAATTAGAGCCATCTTTTTAAATGTTGGTTTTAATCCTTTTACTTTATTAGAAAAATTGCCGACTTTTTTTTCAGCATTTTTTAGAGCTGGATCAATCTTATCCACGCCTCTTATAACAACACTTGCCTCAATATTATTTGACATTATTTTGTTTTATACTTTTGTTTAATAACAAACGCCAATTCCTCTAAAAAACTAACTGAATTTTCTGTAAATAACTGTTTTTCAGTCCATCCCATCTCTAAAGCTAAACTGGCATAGCTAGTTAAGAATTTTTTTTTACTAAATTGGCAAAATCACCGATTGCCTCAATTAACTCTGTAAAACTAACGCTATCAAACTGTTTCAAAGTTTCACAAGAGATAGGACAATCATTCCCCTGATCGTCAGTAAAATTCCAACTCTTAATAAACTTAACAACATTTTTTATATTACTATCAAAATCTTGTCCTGTAATATCTAATCCATTCATATCACTTACTAAAATGCTGTCATAAATAACAACTTTACTATCAGGATATTTCGATAACGAAATTTCCTTTGTTCTTCTAAAATCTTTTAATTTTGGCATGTTTTTATATGTTAATTATTTAATAACTACTTACTTCATTTACGATATAACAGTCGTTTATAATATCACCATTTGTTATATCATACATGGCCCTAAAGTTTATTGTTTCAGTAATTAAATCATCATTAGGCTTAGTAGCTTCCCAAGTATCGAAAGCAACTCTTGATAGATCTAGTCTAATAGCTGGGTTCGTGGTGCCGATCGTAACATCAGTATTTACAATATCAATTCTCATAGCCCTATAAGTGCCATCAAGCATGTAATTTTTATAAGTTTCATCATTCATAACTAATTCCATCTGGCCAGTAACTTCAAACTTAGTATTAAATATATCCTCAGGCTGAACCGTGCTTAAAACATGGTCCATAACCAGATTTTTATTTATATTTAATGTTAATTGCCTAACTGAGATCCCACTAGCCGCAGTTAATCCACTAGTTAAACTAGCTAATTTAATAGTGCAATGCTTTCCTAAAAACTTATTTTCAGCGACATAGCTGGAAGTTTCCACGCTATCTCCTGAACTCTTACTCATAAAATTAGCACTAAATTTAACTACATCCTCAGGAACGACAGTTAACTCTAAATTATTTATCATAGCGAGTTCAAAGTATTTATCCTGAGAACTATCCACACCATCCTCGATATGTAAAGTTAAACTATCATGCTGATTATCATTTTGTAGAGAATAGGTGTGTTTATAGGCGCCATTAAAACTAGCAGTCGATAATGTCCCAAAGGTAGCTAAAAAGATTAGCCCGAAACATTTATCTAAAACATCACCCTCAATATTACCCTCAGCATACTTAAGAGCAGTCAATTCTTGATTGCCCTCGCCAATAACCCCATAATTCAAGGTCGATAAGGCTTTGGTAGCTTTATCCTCAAAGGATATGTTTGCTTTTGGTAGCCAATAGGTTGCCGCCTCGGCGGTGCCTCTTGAACTTTCCTTATTAAGGCCTAAAGATATTAGGCGTCCAATTTTTTTACTCATATTTTTTTTATGATTAAATTTATTTTATTAACTTATTAAAGTAGTATCAACATCAACCTCACACCTTAAAATCACCTCAGCCATGCGATAGCCCATATCACTCCCCGCATAACCCCACGCGCTATTTGCCGCATGTACGAATAATAAAGTATAACCAGTCGGATTATTAAAACCAGTTAATCGCCAATCACTATCAAAGTCATCAATTACACTATCAACCAAATCTCTCATAGCTCGATCCGCAGTCCTATCGTCCAAATTCCCACCCTCACCTCTAGCAATAAAGAGAAAGACCGAAAAACTATAAACTCGCCTATTTTCGGTGGTGGTGTAATAATTAGCCTCATTATCATTAGGGATAACAATAGCCGCCGGTTCACCCTCAAACTGCGCTCTGGCGTAATCATAGACTTCCTGTATCTTATCATTAGCCTCTAAAATCGATTTTATTTTGTTTGACAATTCTTCCCACATATTATCTTAATATATCTTTAATGGCTTGATTAAATGATCTCTGTATTTTAGGTAAAGCGGCTTCGGCTCCCCACTTCATAAATGGCCTTTTATTCATAAATTGAGTCCCCTCGTGAACATAAATAGCATAATTAGTATTAGGAGCCACATAGACCTCTAAAGCGCCAATATGAGTGCGAATTGAGCTTCTAAGTCTACCTGTATCAACCGGAGTTTTCTTTTTACTCTCACCCTCAACCATATAAGCGGCTCGGGCAAGTTCACGCTGTAACATAGCCTTAAATTTGCCTCTATAAAGACCTAACTGTTTCCTAATATCACCTTTAATTTCAATTTCTAAACCAATCATGTAGTTTTTTCAATTATGGCCTGCTGATAATCTATACTCCCAAAACTCCATTGTGTAATTCCACCCTTTTTAACCAAATAAATTTCACTAGTATCATTATCCCTAATTTTATCGCCCTCATAAAGCGAAACATTAGGATCTAGATATATGATAAAAGTTTTACCAAATACTCCATCAGCTATCTGTGTTTTTTCATCGCTTAACCTCTGTAAATGAACGAATGCGCCGGTAACAGTAGACATGGCCGATTTATAACCGGAAACAACTACCTTACGGGATATAAATACCTTTTTATTGAATAAATGTGTAAATGTAGCCATATCATAAATTAAATAATCTATATTGATCTAAAATATTTTTAATGCCTAATTCATCTGCCGCACTATCAACTTTCCCATAACTAATACTATAATCCCCTAACTCCTCAGAGGTAACATTTTTACCGCCCTTAAGCCTAGTTTGTAAAAAATATGCGACAAGCTGAGTAGCCGCCATTTGGACCAACTCCGGAACAGTAGATGACCAACCAAAAGTAGCAGTAACCTTAACCGACTTCTGCCTCTTAGGAAAAACACCAACCTCTGCCGCACTTTTTAAAACTAAACAATTTTTAACTGTTTCATTAAGCGGATAAGAGTCGATATAATCAGCCGTAATACTAACATCATCATCACCATCTACATCTAAAGTAACCACAACAGGATCACCGGTAAAATAATCAACTAATAACTCACGACTTCCTGATCCGTCATAATATCTAGTCTCAGATCCACTTTCAAAGGTGGTTCCAGTATAATTATCAATCCATTGCTTAACCCCAGCAATCCAAGTAGCGAGCTGAGTATTTAAACTAGCCGGAATAGTTATATTCAAAAAATTCTCAACATTGGTTTTATCTGTGTAAGCCATATCGTTTTAAATTAGTCTTTTTTTCATCACCAGTAATCATCTTGTCTTTTATATTTTTAAGCCAAGATTTTTTCTTACTTTTTTTATTATGTTTAACGCGTTCAGCGTCATAGTTTTCATAAATTGACATAGTCCGAGNGCGGTGTATATCANTTCAACCGCNCCCGTGTTTATATCAACTTAAGGAATAGCTGTAATAGAAGCAACNGCATCAGGTAATACCAGTAAGCCTGCAATTCTAGCGACAACTCTAATACCAGTCAAATCTTTAGTAAATGCGGTTTCACTATCCTGAGTGATTTTAACAGTTAATTGCTGTCTATCACCAAGATAATAACCTCGCTTGAAATCACCAAAGAAAATATTGGCTTCACCAACCCAGTTATTTTCATATACCGGATAGCCCATTAAAGTAGGCGGTAAGCCTTGAGCAACCCTATCAACCCATAAATACTGACCATTAGAGTCTTTAAGTTTCCTTAATTCCCTAATATTTGTTCTATGAACAACAAAGACAGCATTTGAGTGATATTTTTGAGGTAATGCGTAAACTAGGTTAATAATGTTGTCAAAACTTAAATTGCCAGCACAAGCAAAGGTATGGCCGGCGCCAGTAGTAACGAAGCCGGTAGGTTCAGTCGTGCCGTTTCCGGCAGTAATGACCCTATCTTCTTCATTAGCAAGTTCTTCACCAAATAAACTAATCACTAAATCGACCACATTGATTTGTGAGCTATCAGCAATAAGTTCATCTGAGGCGTAAAGAATTGCGGCGACTTTTCTAGCGGTAAGAGTCTTCTGGCCAAAATGAGCGGTAGTAGTTGACTTGGTTTCCTTTTCAGCGGTCCAAGTTAACTTAACAGAGCTTTCCAAATTAGGAATGTTCATCACATCTCTTTGCATTGGAATAACCCTAACTAACGATCTCATTCTGTTAGCTTCCTCTAACCATCTAATAAGTTCATATCTAAACTCATTAGGGAATAAGTTGCCACCATCAGCGGCGGTGCCTTCTGATAATGCCTTAACAGTAGCGACATCATTGGTAACCAAAGCATGGAAAAAGCCAACGATTTTTTCTTCCTTAGTCATTTGGTTTTTGTTTTTTGCCAACTGACTACCTTTTACGAGGCTATCATATTTAGATAAATTATCAGATACGCTCTTAAATTTATCTAACTTGGCATTTAACTCATCCAAACCTAACTCAGACTTAATTCGTTTAGCGACTTCCTTGGCTTTAGTATCAACTTCATCACCACCATCAGTTTCCTCAGTAGTTTCAGTTCCTTCTTCTGCCTGATCATCAGCGACGGGAAGATCGGCGTCCTCGCCATCATCTTCGTCCTTGATCCCAGCATTATCTTCTTCATCTAAGTAAACCTTTTTTCCATTTTTAACAATATATTTTTTACCCATTATTTTAACTTTCGTTTAATATAACCTAAATTTTTGTTTAGGCTCTCCAGAGCGCCAAGTAACAGTTTATTTACATCCTGCTTTGGTTCTGGGCGACCTTTAATAGTTGTGGGTTTAACGGCCTTTTCAGGCTCACCCTCAACTTTTATGACAAGCGCGCTAAGCACGCTAATAACTTCTTTAATCTTATTCAAATTAGCTTGTGATAAAATCCTGCCTTCTTTTAGCTCAATTTCCTTTAAGGATATTAAATCACTTAAGGCTTTTTCAAAAACTTCCTCATTCTCAGGCTTAACTTCTTTATTTTCCAGAGTCTTATCAACCCAGCCTTTAACTTCACTATCCATCTTCTCAGCTTCTTCAATCGACTTTCCAACTAATAAAGCATTGGCATTAGCCGGAACAGGAACGGCAGAAATTTCTAAAAGTTCAAGCGTTTGCTTTTCATTTTTTTCATCAGTTCTATCAATAAAACCAACACTAAACGCTTTCATTATGCCATCCAAATACATCTCTTTAACTTCCCTAGCCATTTGGGTAATTTCATGAAAAACAGGCTTGAAAGTTAATTTATTCCCATCAACTTTTATATTTTTAGCAACCCCAACAGGTGGTAAATGGTATTGATGAGCCATTAAAAGCACGGGATTTTTTTTGAATTGAGTTAAAGACCAATTTTTTTGATCCAATTTATCGCCATGGCGATCAACGCTATCATCCGAAGCAACGGCAAAAAGTTCACCATCTTCGGCTTTAGTAACTAGCGCTTTTATTTCTTGTTTTGACATATTTTTATTATCGTTAATAATGTTAGATTTTTTATTATTCTTAACCCATTCCTTAGCTTTATCCATGGTCCATCCCTTACCCTTATCAAAAATGTATTTCTGGATTGTTAACGGCTCCGGATTATCTTTTAACTTACCGCCAACTGCCTGTATTCCCTCTTTAACCGATATATCAAAGGTTTTTATACTTTCCTCTAAAAATAAACTAATCTTCCTGATAGGTATATGTATTCTGTTTTTAGTTTCCTCTGGCATAATTATTTACTTATATTTTTTGTAAAAACTCTTTTAAAAAGCATGCCGATTAAACAAACGGCGCAGATAGTCATTAACCCAATCATAAAATCTAATTTCAGGGCAATCACATCAATTCTAGCGTTCATTTCAACCTGTGCATTAGCCAATACTCCCATTTCATCATTTTGAACAGCTATATGACAACTATTTTGTCTGGCAAGCGACCAATCATTATCAATGGCCATTTGATCACAGTCTGTCCCAGTCATTTTTTTATCCATTTAATTATTAAAAATTTAGTTATTAAACCCATTCCAGCGCTCAACAGTAATCCCACAAACGCTTTTACACAAAACGATATATCTCTCATNAGCTTGTATAAAATCATTAAACTTTTCCGACTTTTTCATTTTTTTACACATTTCCTCTCTTTGCGTTTTAGCCTTACTAGGTTTTTCTTTACTTCTAACAATATATTCCTGATCATCAACCTCATCAGCCTCATAAATCCCAAAACCTTGACGGCCATTATCAAACTTATTTACCCACTCCTGAGGCGCAAAATTAAGCATAACCAACCTAATAACCTTCCCGTTGCCGGTGCATTTTCTAATTGTCCCCTCATGGTAGTTTGCTGATTTCATATTTTAATTATAATAATTATATAATCTTGTTATCTCAGGTTGCTGTAATACTCTCTGATAAAATTCTATTATTTCTATATCACCAGTAAAAAAACTCCCGGGAACATTAGTTGAACCAATATAAACAGGAAAAGAAGCAGGTGATTGCCCGCCATTTGTTCCACTATCTTCTAAAACAGCATTAACATAAAGCTTAATATTAGTTGTATTTTCTCTAACCATAACAACCTCATACCAAGTTTCATTCTGAAAATTAGTCGTAGCGTTAACGGTAACAGTATCAACGGTCGCTGAATTATCAGCGTAATAAGCCCTTAATACACCAGAACTATACACTAAACTCATAAAACTTGACCCAGCACTTCTTTGACTCATAAAAAGATATTGCGTTCCTGATAAACTAGTAAACTTAAATCTAACACGAATGCTACAATTATTACCCAATAAATCATCACTATTACCAACTAAAGCAATCGAAGTATCACCTGCAAAATTATAGGCCTTGTTAGTATTTCCGTGGCTATCTTCTACAAAACCAGTTGATGAACCAGCCGTGATTGTGCCATTATAATTATTCGGTGTTAAATCAGCTAAGACTGTGGCTGATTTTAAATGCTTTTGTGCTAGTGACCAATGGCCAATTAGTCCTTTTGTTAAATCCATATATTAAATCTTTAATTTTGAATTAAATTGATGATAAAGGAAATCAATTTCTTCTGCTGTTATAATTCTATTCCAAGCCATAACACTTTGTATTCGGCCATCAAATTCATCAGAACCATTCCTAGCTCCAATTTGAAAAGGTATAGCATTATCAATGTTTCCAACACTTGAAATATCTATTGAACTTGTAAACTGGCCATTATTTACATTTACAACAGAATTTCCGCTTCTATCTACTGTAACTACAATAAATTGCCAGTCTAAAATATCAGTAATAACTTGAGTATTAACTTCATTACCTGCACCGTCGTCTATTTCAAAAAACCATAAAACATCTGAACCTGCTGCTTGAAGTAAATTAAATCCAGCCGTATTTGAACCGCCACTTCTTTTTGTTATCAAAGCCCCAATATCATTTGCGGTATCTGGCTTCACCCATGAAACAATACTAAAATCATCAGTACCAAAATCTAAAACATCACCTAAATCAAGGTACTCACTATTACCATCAAAGTCCATTGATCCATTGCTTTGGCCAGTCCTACCATTTACATAAATAGTAGCGTCATCAAAATATAAATCTGCATTATATTCATTTGGCGTTAAATCTGCAGTTTGGACTTCGTAAACTCGCATATCAGTAATTGTATATATAGTACTTACGGAATTAGGTACTAACTTTATACTAGCATCTGTTGTTGCGGTAAATTCAAAAACAACAGTATTAGGAGTGGTTGACATTGGAATTGTGCCATATTTAACAGTAGCCGCTGAATTATACACAGCAAAACTATTATCGGTTCCCGTGTTAATATAACCTGTTAAAGACATCCTATATCTCTTACCAATAGTCAAAACATTAGCTTTAGTAAGTCTAAAAGCACCAGAAGCTTGAGTTGTAAAACTATTAGCGTCATTAACATTAACTAAAGTTTCAACCCAAGAACCATCATTAAAAGCCCAGCCAGACAAAATATCACTGCCGTGTCTTTCATAGGTTTGCCCTAACGGTAACCACAGTTTTAATCCTTTATTTATTGTCGCATATTTAAACATATTTACTTAGATAAATGTATATTACCGTGTTCAATAATAACATCTTGGGCGTCAGTCGTATTTCTACAAGCCAACCAAATTTTATCCCCAGTCGTAAGACTTACTATCCCACCAGATCCGGAATTTCCATAACCCGTATTATTAAATAATCTCTCACAAGCTGACTCATCAATAGCACTAGCGTTTTTATATGGCTCAATTCTTATATCTTTAGAGGCAACCGCAACCGAAGCGCTAAAGCTATAATCAATAGAATAAACTCCGCCATATCCAGCATTAACAGTTAAATTAGCGCCTTTCTGCCAAGAACCAGTATCATCAATAGAGTTATAGGCTATATCATCACAATCAAAAGTATTTTCATCTATAACAGTAACTCTAGTTACTCCATTATGATTAACGTCACCCATTCCGTTCAAAGTTACATAATCGCCAGTAGTAAGCCCGTGTCCTGCGTCAGTAACTCTTAATACTCCACCATTATCAGCCGTATCAGTTATGGTCCCAACAGAACTAGCCTGATATGTAAAAGCGCCATTAGCACCACCCTCAAGAAGTCCTAAAATAGCGTGATAAACATCAGTTGTATTTATGGTTATAGTCTGCGTTCCCTCGTATAAATACATAGAACCGACTCCTGCTTTTTTACCCATATAATTGAATTTTTAATGATTAACCTATTACGAACCAATTAGAGCCATCTGAATAAAGTGTAACCCACTCATAATCAGATGACATAACTAAGGTGGCCGATCCATCAATAGTTTCAGCTCCCTCAGTGTCTATGGTTATATTATTAGCCGAAGCATTACCACCAGCGTCTTTGATTATCACAACTCTACCCTCTACTACTTGAGCCGTTGGTAAGGTTAAACTAGTAACTGCCGCCGTTGCTGTGTAAGTTACATTTAAAATATAATCACCAGCTAATAAGTCATAAGTTGCGGCATTAACAGTCGTTACATTTTCAATTCTACCGCCATAACTTTGTATCTGTAATTCATCAGCTCCACCAGCACCATCAGCCGAAGCCTTAACTTTTAATATATTATTGCTATCAATCCTGAAAGTATAACTCATTTCATCACCATCAGAAGGAGTTGAGCTTACCGGCATATTCATAGCGGTAACAATCCCAGCGTCTTCCGGAAATTCTAAGGTGCCAATGTTTAAAGTTGCGCCAACATCAATCTCATCATCAGAGTTCACCTGAAACATATTGATTATCCCCGTTCCAGCATTATCAACTGCGGCTATATATATTGAGTTAGGTATTCTTAAATAATCAGTAGCGCCCTCAACTAATCTTAATAATTCAACATTACCGGCGATTAAACTAAGACTGTCTTCCTCTGCCCAACCAATACCTGTATCTTGATCACTGCTAATTGTAAAAACCGGATTTGTAGCAGTAGCGTTTTCGTTTTGTATGCTTGGACCATTTGTTTGAATAGAATAAAACCTACCAGCGTTTAAAGCAAAAGTTCTCGCTCCACCATTTGAAAAATCCATCTCATTATCTGAACCAGCTTTATAAATACCTGTATTAACGTCATTTATAAATGAAATTGACGGTAAAGAAGCGGTGCCATTAGAAAATAATGCTTGAATAGTTGTATTTTCAACAATCCTTATACCCTCTACGCCACCAGCGATTAAACTAAGACTATCAGCTGCGGCTCGTCCAATGCCAGTATCATTATCACCCCAAAAGGTAAAAACTGGCACAGTCGAACTTGCGGCACCAAAATCTATCCTAAAAGCGCCAGTCGTTTGGTCAGCAAAATTACTAGTTCCATGATAAATTTTAGCAGAACCACTAATAGCTAAAACAAGTAAATCATCTGAGCTCTGGTACCAACCTGTATCCCCGTCGCCAAAGGCTAAACTTGGATAAGTAGAAGTCCCAGTTAAACCAACATCAATAATTGCTTGAACATCGCCAGCCTGTGGAACATTTAAAGCTAACACTTGAATACCGCCAACAGCTAACGCCCAATTATCAGTCCCAATCCGATAAATACCATTATCCTCATCAGCCTTAAATCTTAAAGCTAAATCAGCTAAAGTCCCATCAGCTATTTTTAAAATACCTTGAACATCTATAATATCAGTGAAAGCGTCGCCTAATTGAACATCACCAGTAGCGACAAAATCGACAACTGCCGTAGTGGCACCGGTAACAGTTAAATTACCGTTTATAGTTAAATCATGGTTTATAGTGTATGGCACATAGCCATATAGTCTAATCATATTTTTATGGATTATTTAATAATGATATATATACATCAGCGCTACTACTGGCTACATCAAAATATAAGGTCCTAACCTCGGCGGTAAATTCTAAAGTGGCGCCGGCAGGGATTAAAGTGCTATCACTATCAATAGCTTTATCAAAACCAACCTGAACATCAACCGCACCAGAGTTATAAATCATTCCACCTCTATTACCAGCGACAATATGATTGGCTCCGGCAGTAGTGACATTTAATTTTTTCGAATAAACATTGTTTGTAGACATATTTTTTAAATTTATTTAATTATTTAACAATAGGGATTAAAGAACACCTACAATTAGGATGAAGTGGTGGCGCCTGTATATTCTCATAATCAAGATCAATTTTATCGCCATCAGCTCCAACATAACTATCGCCTTTATCAAAATAGTTATCGCCTAGCTTTATTTTTTTACCATTCAACCTAGCGCACCATTGGCAGTTCCTTTCATCTAAAGCGGTTAACCATTCCTTAGCCTCTACAACTCCGGACTGTTCATAACCCGCCTCAGTTCCGTAATTACTAGCCCTAATAACCTCAGATCTAGCTATCCTTTCAGATCTATATTTTTCAAAACTGGCAAATAATTGACTTACCCTCTTTTTTAATGTAGCAGTCCCCTCACCAGCTTCAATTCCCTCAGCGAGAGCTTTGCCTAGTTTTTTATTAGTTTCCTTAGTTATTTCCTCACTAAAATCAAAAACCCTTTCTTGTATAAATTTCTTAATGGATCTGTCAACTAAAAATTTCTTTTCCAAGGCGAGTAAATCTAATGCGTCTTGGCCATGTGTTTCAATGGTAGAAGTTTCTAGTGGAGTAAAAACCCTAACCATTAAATTAGTATTTTCATCTTCATTTATTAAAAATTGTGCCGGATCAACAGCTTTCTTATCTAACTTATTTAAAACTTCATCCCTTTGTTTTTTAAATACCTCATCCATTCTGGTTATAAAAAACTTTTCTTCCTTTAAGGCTTTATTAACAAACATATGCCAAAAAGCATGTTTTTTATCATTTGATAATTGTCTATACTCACTCTCTTTTTTCTTGGTTTGTTTAATCATATCGGACTTAACAGCACTAACAATCTGCTCAGTTATTTTCTCATTACGCTCCTTATTTTCAACAGCTACAATACTGGTTTTATTTCGTCTTTTAATTTGTCTTAAAATTTTACTAGTATCAGTAACCGGAACAGAACTAGCGCCAAGAGGTGCTAAATTAAATGGCTGATATAATTTATCCCCATCCTCACCGACATCATCTAAACCTTCTCTAGCTCTAATTTCATTAACCGACATCCAAAAATTCTTAGTAGCGTTATCATAAATTTTTAATTTACTTTCGACATCCTCAGGCACCGGATCGACAAAATCCAAATATAACTCATCACCATCAGCATAAAGAGGCAATAAAAACTCATTTAACTGATCAATGATCCTTTTCATTTTAGGCTTAATAGTTCTCTTAGCAAAAACATAATCAGTAGCCTCAGCATTAGCCCTATTAACATCATCAGTAATACCTAAAGCGGTTCTAGGAACTCTAAAAATCCCCAAGATTTTATCTCTAGTAAATTTCTGCTGTTCCAAAAATTCCATATCCCTCTGTGATGAGCTAAGAGGCTTCCACTTCAAACCCTTTTCAAGAAGCATAGTTTTATGAGCATTTTGTTTCCCACTATAAACTTGTTGAATACTTTTTTGTAACCTATTGCGTTGCTGATCGGTTAACTTCTGATCAGTTTCCATAACACTAGACGGAACAGCCGCATTATAGAAAAAGTTTTTATTATAATCCTCAGAAAAATTATCAATATCAATAGTTTTAGCCGCCGCCTCAACAGTCCCCTTACCTCTATAAAAATTCAAAGGTGCCGGATATTTTATAAATACAACCTCATGTGGTTCAATAGCGATGGTTTTAGTCCCCAACCTATACTCATAACCACTAACCACCATTTCATTATCCTTACCTTCTTTAACATTTAATAAATCAGGCCTTAAAAGCAAAATATCGGTTGGCACTCCCTGTTTTATAGCAATAAACCAAGGTGCCTCACCGACACTTTCTAAATACTGAGCCGTAAGCCAAAACAAATCAAATTTAGTAGTAAAACTATTAGCTTTATTTAATAAATCTAAAACAGGATGGTCAAAAACTTCTTCGACTTCATCCTTACCTTTTTTCTTTTTAAATAATCTTAACTCAATCTGGGCTATTTCATCAGCTATAACAGATTGACAAGCATAAACCCAACCCTTAGCAGAACTTAAATAATCAATAGCTTTTCCGACTGGCGGAGCCTCACCCCAAGCATTACTAAAAACATAATCGTTAATATCCCCGCTATATTTTTTCTGATCAACCTCTTTTCCTAGATCAGCTTGATATTTTTCTGTTAAATCTAATTTTTCACTTATAATATCCATTTTTTTATTTTTAAAATAAAAAGAAAGCCAAGTGTTTGGCTCCCGTAGTCCAGCGTCTTTTAGGCTCCCGTAGTCCTAAATATACCAATATTAGCTATTTTTTTAACTTTTCCACAGCTTATGTCTCTGTGAATATTATATCAACCTTTTTCTTATTCGACAAGTCCCTGTCAATATATTCAGGTAAATTCTCTCTAAATGGAATAACTTTAACACCACTCTGGTTAGAACAAACACAAGTAACACGGCCACAATGGGCACATTTTACCTCTAAATATGATCCAATAGGCAAATTACTATTCCGGATCAAAGGCTTATGGCATTTATCCTGCGCACAATGTATTATTATTCCCTTCATAATTTAAAACACTGTTATATTAGGTTCCCCTTCAATTTTATCATAAAAACTTAAAGCAGTTGACCAAAAACTATCACCATGGCCATCCGGAGTCTCAATAGCTTTTAACTCATTATCTACGAGTAAGATCTGCTCCAAAAACCTCTTATCGTTAATAAATTCAATCTCATTATTGGTAACGGCTTTATCAAACTCAGCCGACATAGCGCCTTTAGTTTTAAGGTTAAAATTAACCGGTATCATCTCAGAAGGTAACAAATCTTGCTCCAAAAAACTTTCAAACTCACCTCTCGTCGCGTCGTAATATAATTGATCTATCCCTAAATTATCGATAGCCATTTGTAAAAATTCAACCTGTTTTATATAATCCCACCCATCCATAAACACCTGAGCAATACAAACTCTTTTATTTTTAACCTTTTCAAATACAGCTAAATGCGACGGATGGGCTTTTTTACCTATATCAAACCCAGCAATAACCTCATTATCAGTTTCCCTTAAAGTATAACAACTATTATTTTTCAAATCTTTATTAACTCGGGAATAGACCTGCTCCCTCTTAAAAAATCCTTCCTCAGTATAAACAGGCGAACATAAGAACTCCTGATTATAAATTCTTTGACCCCTAGTCTTTCTACGGCCCATAAGCTCATCCCAATCCATATACTCAGGCCATAGAGCTATTTTATTACTATGGTCCTTCTCGGCCGGAAGCTCGGCATATTTAAAAATCTCTCTTAAATTCTTATCAAAAAAGAAGTCAATGGTGGTCTGTGGTGTGCCAACAATATGGCACTCACCATCAATCCTCGGCATATCCAAAAGTTGCGTTTTAATAACATTATTAACTTTCGTAATAATAGTCGTAACCATCTTATTCGCCGGATCTTGAAGTGGATCGTCCACATAAACACAATCACAATGAATACCACGCTTAAATGCTAATAACCCATGAGGCTCAATGGTGTGAAAATGCTCATTATCCCAACTATATTTTATAACATTTTCAGCAGTTGACTTATGATCGATTAAATCTTCAAAGAACGGATTACGGGCTATTAAAGCCTTTATTTTACCAATATGATAACCAGCCATTGATTGCTGGAACGAAAAATAATGCGTTTCGGTGTGTCTATGGCTATTCCGACACAAATTCCACATAAAATGCGCATAAAGAGAGGTGGACTTGAAATGGTCCCTAGCCGATATACGCATGGTTTTTTTATTTTCCAAAAATTTAGAGGTCCATATGATATGCTCCCCACCTATAAAACGATCAAATGACTTAGAAAAAACATTGAAAACAAAATACTCAAAGTCATTAACCGCTTTTGTTAGTATCTTGGTTTTCTCTTCGTGTGTCATTTATAATTTTTAATATATCACCGACATTAACAACTTCATTTTTCATTTTTCCCAAATTTCTCTCAAAAACTCCCATATCAAATTGTAAATCTAATAGCGTCTTATAATTACCAACTAAGGTCCTAATAGCCATAATCTTAGATTTTTGGTTTTCAGGATTGCTCACTATTTTATTAAGTTCGTCCGACATATCCTGTAAAAAATCATCAAACTTAGCAATAGCTTCATTTTTAGCGGCTCGATCATATCTTACAGCTCTTTCACTTCTAATCTTTTTCATTAACTTATGGATATAATTTTTATCCAATTTATAGCCAATATTAGCTAATAAATCCCTAATCTGTAAAATAGAAGCGTTTGGATTTCTAGATATAGCTTTCCGGACTAAAGCTAAATGTTCTTTGGTTTTTTCTTTTCCTACTCTCATATAAAATATCCNTTATTATCCGCTTTTTTTATAATTTTCACTTATAATCATAGGGTAAGTTTTAAAAGTATTTACTCTATGGTGTAATCTCATAAACTTTCTACCCATTAAGGTAACTTTTACAGCGACGGGATTGATCATTAAAGTATAAAAACTCTTAACATAGGTCCCAAAACTTAAATAAATATCAGTTAATCCCCCGGGATTGGATTGTGTAGGCTTTTGGACTACCGAAATCCAAGGAATAGTTAAAAAAATATCCCCAAATTTAGCGTTATTAACAAAGGTATTAACATCCTCATTTATCCGACCAATAAATTTAAATGGCCTATCTACATCACAAAAAAATGTATTCATGCACTTTCTCAATCTTATAGGCTGAAACGGAAAGTCATTACCACGACCGCCAATAAAATCACCAGCCTGAGCCATAGCAACACTCTTAACCTTAGTATTTTTCAAAAAATCAATATAAATATCGAAGATCTGATCTAAATTATTTACTCTTTTACTAATAAATTTAAAATTCTTATCATATCTATAATAAAACCCCTCGTAATCATCATCTAACATTAAAAAATATTTTATCCCCAATTTTTTAGCTATATCAAAAATAGCATTTCTAGCAAAAACGACAGCTCTATCATCATCAAAGTTATCCATTATATCAAACTTTCCCTTATAGTCATTCTTATTAAAAACTATAACTTTCTCATCACCAAACTTCTTTTTATACTTATCAATCTGCGGATCCGAAGTATCAACAATAAAATAAACATCACCACTGTAATTGGTTTTTTTTAACATTCTATCGGTAAAAACCCTATCAGCTCTATTGTAAGTTAATATAAATACGGCAAAATCTTTATTCTTCATAGTCAATGGCACCTAGTAAATTATTAGTAGCCAATACATAATTATTCTCAATGGCCTTATTAAAATCTATTACCACTAAAGCAAGATCTTCCATAATATTCTGAACTTCCTTATCAGCGTTAGAATAATAATCAGCAATTTTATCATAATTAAAACCAACTAACCTATAAGCTGAATATTTTAAAAACTCCTTTAATTCCTGATCAATTTGCATTTTATCTATCCTATCAATAAATTCATTACAAGTATTACTCTCATACAACTCGCTAATATTAGGGATTATGGCAGATGGTTTATATACCGGCGGAACTATCTTTTTAGCATACATATTATCACCAAGCCCGAATATATTAGATAATTCCTTATCCCCAAAGCCAACATCAATTAAAAAATCTTTATCAAAATTAGCTAATAAATCAAGGTCCCATTCACCACTATTCTTATTAAGCCTAATATTCAACTCTCTTTCCATTTCCTCATCCAATTCGATAAAATACACCGGAACCTCATCAAAACCAAGTTTCTGGGCTATTTTTAGCCTTTGATGGCCACCTATGACTATATTACATCTATCAGGGTGGGAATTTACTATAATCGGATCCACGAGTCCAAATTTTTTAATACTTTTTTCTAAATCCTTAGCCTGTTTTTCAGTCATCTGCCTAGGATTATACTCAGCAGGGATTAACTCACTAATTTTAATTTGTTTTATTTCCATAATTATTTTAATTTTAAAATATTCTCTACATCCTCAATGGACCTAACAATAAAATAATAACCATTATTTTTTTTAATATTTTCCTCAGCTTCCTTCTGAATTTTAGACTGCTTTCCATTAGAGGTTTTTACCTCAAGCCCTATAAACATTCCTTTAATTAAAACTATAATATCAGGTAGTCCGGGCTTTCCAGTTTTAAAATAACGACCATTATCTAATTTTATAGCTCCGGAACCAGCGCGGAAAAAATATAATTTCCCTAAATTCTCAAGATAAGTTAAATACTCTATTATTGTTTTTTGGATTTCTCTCTCAAGTAAGATCATTGATTAAATCTTTATATTCCTTAACTGATAACTTAATATCCCATTTTTCCTTTAACTCAACTAATTTTTTACTAACCTCAGTTCTTCTATTTTCCTCAGATAAAAAATGCTTTATTTCCTCATCACTATTAGCAACCGGCAAACCTAAGTTCCAGCTATGTAAACTCTTATTATTACTTTTGTAAGCCCAATGACCGGAAGTCATCCTCGGGTTCAAAACCATATCAGCCTTTTTAATATCTTCATCAACAGTATCAACCGACCAACTATAATTAGTTAATTTAAACTTACCTCTAACAGAAGCCGGCTCGATATAAACATTATCAGCAATAACTATTAACTCTAAACCATATTTACCCATAGCCATAGCCGCCTGATCTAAAAGCGGAAAATTCTGTGAATAGCCAAACCAGACAGCTTTTTTAGCCTCGCCATAATGTTCTTTACGGTTTTTGGTCCCATCCACATCAACTCTATCAGGTATTACCCAAACCGGAACATTAACAAATCTAACAATACTATCGGCAAGTTTCTCGGTGCTAGTAACAACAGCGTCGCATAAGTCCGCCATTTCCTTTATATTATAATGCCAATCCAAAAAATCCGGATCACAAATATCTAAAATTTTTATACCAGTAAACTCCCTAGCCATTTCTAACCAATATGCTTTCTGAAAAATTAAAACATCATACTTTTTACCATGCTTAAAATTCTCTGCTTCTGGCCAATAAGAAAGCATGCTATTCATTCTAATCCTAGACGAGCCAATACTATTGTATTTTTTTCCATTATATTGCTCAAATGTGATAATTCCTACATTCATAGTTTTATAATTTTAATGATATTTTTAATCCTTTGCCAAAAACTAACTTTTATCCAACTTTTTTTTGGTATATCAAAATATTCCTCAAACAACTTCCTGTATTTAGTTTTTATATATTTTTTAAATCTAGGAACATAAACCCAGACCGATCTTTTATTTTCCTTTACTACTTCACAATAAACATATTTAGTCCCGTGTCCCCAATTTGTAATCTCTAATAGCATTATATTTTTATATTAAGTTTATCATTTAAAAAATCTTTCCAATTTTGCTCAAATCTCTTATGGTTAAATTTAGCAATAGCGGTTTGTTTCCCAGCTTGTCCGATTTTTACAGCTTGATCATAATTTTTCATACACCATAAAACTTTCTTTACTACATCCTGCGGATTGCGCTTAACAAATATTCCCATTCTGGCCATCTACAATATATTTATCGGTATCGTGATTATTAGTAGTTAAAACGCAACATCCAGACATCATGGCCTCAGTTCTTGATCTAGGCATAGGACTCTCTTTGGTAGGGTTAAAATAAATTAAACTAGAACCTAAAAACCTTCTATAATCTTCCCAGTCCTTAGATCGCCAATCAACAGTAATATGACAATGGTTAATCCCAATATCATGAAGCGCCTCTCTGGTATATCTTAAAAAGGTTCTATCATAATAATCATCTAAACCTGCCGGACTAATCATGGTGATAACTCTGGGCTCTTTTGGTAAATCAAACCATTCTTCAGGATCAAGACCATGCCAAATAGGAGTTCCAAATCCCCACATTTCAGCCGCACGATAAGAGTTAGTTATCATAGGATTATCGCCAATAGCCTTTTTACATAAATCAATCATTTGCTGGGGATTTTCAAAAGCCTCAGGGTAATGCGGAGTTCCGTGCATGATAACCACCTTAGGAATATCCTGAATAACCTCATTAAGCTCACGATATAAACTTCCCTTACCTCTTTCCCATAAACTAGCCTCTAAGCATTGCTGGTCCAAGTGAAGTAAAGCAAAATCATATTTCCCCGGCTCATAGCAAGTTTCCCACTTAACATCAAATTCCCCGCGACTTAAGGTCCCATACTGCCTTTTTAATTGAATAAGCCAATGCCACTCAATCCAATCAAACTTAAATAATTCATACTGATGGGCTAAATGCCATGGCGTTCCAAATACTTTTAATTTTTTCATAATTTACCAAGTTAATATTTCGCAATAATTTATACTATTTTTAAATTTTTCCCACTCCTTACATCTTTCATTACTAGATAATGTAGGTGTTTTAATACCTTGCCTTTGTTTTTCCATACCAATTTCAAACCCCATAACTGCCGATAAATTTACAAAACAAGGATCCTGTTCGTGTCTTTTTTTTACCTGAATGTAATAATACAAAGAGTCCTCAGGTTTATAGCGCCAACCACTAAATAAATGTTTTCTAAACGCTTCCTCACAAGTCCAGACAGGGTGGTGCTTACCGATAGTCTTATCAGTTAAAACTTTTTTTAAACCTTTCTCAGCCATAGCAACATGTATTTTATGATCATACATAGGGTCGTTTTGATCTATTTTATAACCCTTAATAGCCTCAGTCCGGTATAAATGGTTACCATAACCCTCATTACCCCTATAATAATCATCTAATTTACCCATAACACACCATAATTCATCAGTCATGTAACTCATCATGGTTTTAATACTATTCTCATAATGAACAGTATCAGCACCGACTATAATAAAATATTCTAAATCTAACTTCTGAGCCTGATTAAAACATTTCTGGACAGCCTTATTTACAGGCGAAACATTCTCGACTAATTCAAGATAATCTACCTGATTAAATAAACTAGCCACACAATCCTTTTTGGTTAATTGACCAACAGACAAAATAAACGCTCCAATCTTTATTTTATCAGGCACTTCCGACATATAGCATGATCATTATTTTTTAAACTACTATTAAAAATATCATAGACATTTTGATATTTTACATCCCCGATAATAACTTCCCTTTCCCAACACTCACAACATAACGGAACAACCCCATCCCAATAGATATATAGACCCTTTTTAATAACTTGGCACTTTTTATCTCTAACAAACCTATTTTTACTACCCTTCGGAACATCAACATAAGTTTTCCCCAACCGATCACTAGCCCAATATTCTGATATTATATTTATTTTTTTATTCAAAACTTTTCTTAAATCTCTAACCTCATTTTTAGTTTCATTAGTCTTTATATAGTTAACAAACATCTTACCCTTAAATTGACTAGCAAAATAGTTAACATTTTTTAGCATATTATCCCAGCCAAGAGGTGACTGCACTTTTTCATAAGTTTCCTTTTTCCCAGCTAAAATATTAAAATAAATAACATCTAAATTCCCATCATCAACCAATTTATCAGTAGCATGCTTGTTCAACATACTGGCGTTGGTAGATAAAACAGTTCTAGCTTTAGGGCAATTAAATTTAACAGTTTCTAAAAATGAACATATACGATCATCAGATAACGGCTCATATTGAAAATAAAAACCAACCTCGCCGGAATAATCCTCACCTAAATCACTTAAGATTTTAAATAAAAGATTTTGGCTCATTTTTTTAATAGGCTGATTATAATAAACATCCTTATACGGGCAGATAGAACACTCACCATTACAAAAATTTGTAGTTTGTAGATAAACTGATTTTAATTTATCGGCCATAGATTTTATATAATAATAATTTCATTTTACTAATTTCAAGCCTTGACTTAGATTTCCTTTTACTAGACTTAACCTCAATAGCTCTAGCCTTAGGTTCATAAATTTCTTTATAGGCAAGTAAATTATTTCGCTCTCTTAAATCCTGACTCATACCACCATAACAATCGATCCTCTCATTAAACATTCCTAGCTTAACTAACGCTTTTCTATTTATAAAACTAAAATTTTCAATAAACCCACGATCACCAGCGCCTTTATCACCATAAAGCCAAACTTCACTATCCTTTAAATAATTTCGATCAAACATTAACAAAGCGTCTTTATCTAATTTTAACCTAGCGTCTAAAAATAATAGATATTTACCCTCGGCCTCACAAATCCCAATATTCCTAGCCATAGCTAAATTATAACCATCTTTATTGGTATTTATATACTTAACATTAAACGGCATAATATTTCGCATGGCCCTAACAAAATGCTCGGTATTATCAGAACTATTATCATCAATTATAATCCACTCAAAGTTTTTAAAATCCTGCTCCACTAAAGACTTGGCTATTTCATTTAACTCATCTTTATTATTAAAGCTAGGAGTGATAATACTAACCAAATTAACACCATACAAGGTATTGTAGTATAAATTACTATATTCATAAGCCATTTTTTGCTCAGGCATATTTTTAACAGTATTCCAAGCATTTTTTCTTAACTTATTTCTTAAATCCGGATTATCTAATAACTTTTTAATTAAATACTTCAAACCATCCTTATCATCAAAATCGACTAATAAACCATTCTCACCATCTTTTATAATATCTTTAGCAACTCCGGCAGGAGTAGTTATAACCGGAACCCCACAGGCCATAGCCTCTAAAAGCCCTAAAGTTCCTTCCTCGCGCCAATCACCAGAAAAACCAATATACATAATCATATCCTCATAAGCCCTATGTCTACTATTATCTAAAGTTTCCTTATGAGTATCTAAAATAATGGCTTGTTCAGCTTCGGTTAAAGTAGCAAGGTATGCCGGCTTGTCTACTTTCCCCATAAAAACTAACCTTTGACCATTTTCTCGAGTAGCCCAAGCAACTTCTTTCAAATGTTTCCATGGAACCACCCTACCGACATAGCCAACTCCAATTCCTTTTGGCTCATCAATATATTTAAAATAATCAAGATCAATCCCGTGCTGAATAACTTTAACATTTTTATATTTTTCCATTAACTTATCTTTGGCCTGCTTAGTGTGGCAAACTAAAACATCAACCCAAGACCAATCATCAGACAATAGATTTTTTTGATTATGGTGTGTAAGTATTATTTTTTTACCCTCAAATAATTGCTTATCAACCATCTGATAAACTTGCCTAGCAGTATTCCAATATTGAAAATGTAAAATATCTGCCTCAGTCACTTTTTCAATAAAAATTTTAATATCCCTAGCGACTTCTTTAGGGTGAATATAAATAATATCAATATCCCAATGAGTATTATATTTAGCAATCGTCTTTGATAATTTACCAATAGCCCAATCTGGTGAGTCGGCTATTATTAAAACTTTTTTCATATTATTATTTAGTTAATTCACCATCAATATATAATTCCTTATCTATAACTTCTACTTTACAATCATTACCGTATTCTTTTTTACAGGCGTTAGTTAGTTGCTCCCGAGCTTCAATCCATTGCCCCCAATCTTTATTATATTCTTTTAATGATTCTTTAATTTGGTCTTTCATATTTTATTTGGTTAATATAACATCATAGCTAAGCCAACTGCAATAATAACAGTGATTATAATGATTAAAATGATTGAATATGTTTTCATATATTTTTAAAGTTAGTTGATAAATATTTTATTTTTAATTTAATTATTCTCTTTTGCAATATATTTATCACATTTAATTATTTCTTGGTTTAATAGATTTTTAAATATCAAAATGATATTTCGATATTTGGTTTAGTTTTCCAATCTTTTTGTATTAAAAATCCTTTATAGTTCTCCTTTATTACAGCACAACCTTCTTCAGGAAAACTTTTTAATTTAAAAATTCCAAATACAAATTGTCTGCTGTTTGCATTATAATAATAGTTACCCCAGCGTAAACAAAATTGCCATTTATTTAATACTTTTTTCATAAGTTTATTTTATTTAATAATCTCATCCTAACCGACATAAATCGGCTAGGGGGGGGTTACTATTTTTTATCTTTTGTAGCCGCCCAAATTAAAGCCACAAACCAACCAATCAAAGTCCATCCTAAAAGTAAATTCAA
>JGI10211J34971_10000914_pt1 | contig 24670 bp, 20 predicted proteins | sample Etolagsediment_FD_34971 | JGI IMG/M metagenome (IMG submission 34971)
CAGGTCTTCTGCGTTTCCGTTGAGGATATTGATATTCTCTTCAGGTATTCCAATGTGATTGAAAAGATTTTGGCGCATGAATGAGTGATAACTCTCAGGATGACCTTCCTGGATGTTTACATATTCATCCATGTTGAAGGTGATCACATTCTGAAAGGACACTTTACCTGTTTGAACCAGATGCACCAGTTCCTTGTAGGTACCAACAGGTGAAGAGCCAGTTGGCAATCCGAGGACAAAGGGGTTGTCTTTTGTTGGGCCAAAGTCATTGATGCGTTTGGCAATGTAATGAGCGGTCCACATGCTCAAGTGGTCGTAGGTTTTTTGAATGATCAGTCGCATGGTTACTCCAGTTATTTATTAAGTTTGTTGAGAGCTGCAGCATAATTGGCTTCGACCAACTCACGCATCTCATCCAGTTGTTTTTTAAATGAATTATCATGGAACTCACCCCGAACGGCATTGAAATCCGGATCTGCAAATCCATCAATTCCAAAACTGATGCGCACATTGCCTTCGAATTCCTTGGAAGCGTCCATCTCAACCATGTTGAGAAGTTTGGTGGATGAGACCTTCCATTTTTCCAGGACTTCCTTTAAGTCATCCTTCTTGAGCGTGTCTGATTCAAAGCCGAAGACCGTTGGGATGGCGTGACGAACCCAATTCCAGGCGTCTGCATCATAATGGCCATGTATGGAACTCAGCGCTGCTTGGAGTTGATCCAGACTGGCCACATTGCCACTTTTAATATCCTTTAGCAGCACCTCGAGACGTGGTTTGGCACAGAGCAATCCGGAAACATCCACCCATTCACTGTCAGCGGCAGCCCCTTTGGGGTCAGCTTTCAACAAATTCTGGACATCTGCATCCGCTTTTTTAGCAAGACGAGTTGACAGAACATCGCCAAGATACTTTTCCAATGCCATCCGATAGTAGCGCGTACAGGTCTTTAACAACAAGCGCTTGATAAGAATGCCCTGATGGCTGACAAATTCCTGTCCCCGCTCAGCTGCGGCATAGAGATCCTGCAATATCTTCTGGCCACGAATCATTTTTTGACCCGTATAAGGTGACAGGACATCAAAGATCAGCTGATCCAGCTGATCCTTGTTTTTTCGGCCATCTCTTTTGGGCCATTTCAGGCCATCCCGCATGGTTCCCACAGTGAAGAAATTCATACCTGGGACCAGGGTGGATTGTCCATGTTCTTCATTCACATAGGAAAAGGGGAAATCGCTGGTGTCAAAATTGGCGTGGTGTTTTCCCATGACCGCTGAAAAAGCGCCTACCCGGGAAGGCCAGAGCAAATAGGAGGAGGAACCGGTTTTGGAGCCCCGCTCCAAGATGCCTTGATGCAGGGGGCCGAGCTTGTACATGTGATTGGACATGTTGGTGGCGCTCCCGGCATTAAAGAAAGAGAACATGCCCGCGATGAGCAAGGTGGAGCGGTGATGTGTAACGGTGTAGGGTCCGCCAAAGATGGAGCAAACCTCTGAGTGAAACCCTTCGGAGTTGGAGAACATGACCGAGTTCTCCGAGGAGAATTGTTTCCCAATTCGGGTGCTTTCCCCAATGAGACTGGCATGAACCATGGCACCCTCAGAAACATGGGCTCCCTTCTGGATAATGAAATCCTTGGCAATGACGCCATCCCCGACAAACGTTGGGGCTTCCAGGGATGAATCCACGGTGCCTTCCTTCAGATTCTGAACGCCCCTCAGGACGGCCCCTTTGCCCACCTTCACATTAACGATGTTCTGGCAGTGAAAGATATAGGTTCCTTCACCAATGGTGGCTCGATCTGAGTGCACACTGGCAGCATAGGTGTCAGCCAGGGCATCCAATGCGGTGACCAGGTCAGGATCGTGTCTGTAGAGGGCGGTGAGGTAAGCGGTCTGGGAGCTGGTTTTTTCCGTGATCTTCAGCTCACGCCCTCCCCCTTCATTGAGCACCTCGATGGCATGGCCATTCCCAAAGCTGGTCTCACCCTGACAGACGATGGACCCGACATTTTCAATGAGGACCCGGTCTTCCAGCACCAGATTGGACAACCAGCCGTTGATGTTGGAAATGTGGCAGTTATTCCCCACGACCACATTATGCAAATTGGCGTCAAAGATCCCAGCATAACGCCGGATGCCATCTCTGGGGATGAAGTGATCATCCATGCGGCCAATGCGGACATCTCCACGGAATATGGTCCCGGCAATACGGGTTGGGTCAAAACCTTTGGAGACCATGACCTTGGACCAGGTTCTTGACCAGCAGCCATTCCCCTTCAGGATCTTGATGGCTTCTGGTGTCAGGGGGAGATATTGTTCAGTCGTCATTCTAATGCTTCCTATTTCGTAATCACGAGCTTGAGCTCATATTTATCACCTCGGTAAACGCCCTCGAGGTATTCGATGGCCTTGTTGGTCATTGAATAGGTTGTGCCCCGCAGTTTGAGAACAGCACTGCCTTCATCCACCTCTAGATGTTCTGCAATCTCCTTGTCAGCCAACCCCGGTTGGATCACATGATCAGCCCGGGAGAGACGAATATGGAGTTCCTTCTCGATATAGTTGTAGATGGATGTATCGTCAGCCATCTGGGGCTCCATCAACCCCCGTCCAGTTTTGTAGGAGAGAAAGGAGGTTTCCAGCGCAAAAGGCGTATCCTCGACATAGCGTACCCGCCGAATCCGGATGATGGGTTCGTCAGGTGGTTTGCCCAATCCAGAATAGGCCATCTCAAAAGAGTCAAAATCATCGATCTTCTGGATGTCCAGGACTCGGGAATGGTTTCTGTATCCCAATTTGGCCATTTCTGAAGAAAATCCCTCCAGCTTGAGGAGCATCTGGGTTCGGGGGGACGAGTTGACAAAGGTGCCTTCCCCCCTGCGAATATTGATAAAACCCTCTCGGATCAGTTCCTGAATGGCTTGTCTCACCGTCATTCGGCTGATGGCAAAGGCTGTGGATAATTCATTCTCACTGGGAACCTGATCGCCTGGTTTTAGCATCCCTGAGTTGATGAGGTCCTTGAGGATGTCGCGAACCTGTATGTACAGCGGGACAAAACTGCTTTTGTCTATGTGCTGATCCTGAAGCAGGTCTTGGGTTTCCAACGGGATCAGCCTTCCTCGATAACCTTGTCAATGAACCGAACGGCATCACCAACTGTTTTTACTCCCAGGGCAGCATCCTCATCCATCTCGATGTCAAATTCCTCCTCAAAGGATGCCACCAGTTCGATGGACTGCATGGAATCAGCGCCAAGATCCTCAACAAAACGGGATGTCTCCAGGACTCGGCTGGGTTCAACTTTCAATAATTCGGCTGCAACTTTCTTAATTCTTTCCAGGGTACTCACGGGGATTCTCCTTTATCTATTATGATGCTTTTGGTGGGTTGTCAGTTTGTAGGTGTCCCTGGCGATGGCCAACTCTTCATTGGTGGGGATCACCATTAATTTGATCCGGGCACCAGCGGCCTGAAATTCGCCCTGAATGCCCGTGTGGTTCACATTTCTACTCTCGTCCACTTCGATTCCCAAATGATCCAGGTTCTTCAGGATCCGGGAACGCATGGCGATGCCATTTTCACCGATGCCACCAGTAAAGACAATGGCATCCACCCGATTCAGGACAGCCAGATAAGCACCGATGTATTTGCGAATCCGATAGGCAAAGATATCCAGTGCCAGCTCAGCTTTGGCATCCCCACCTTCGGCCTTGAGTTCCAGGTCGCGGACATCATTGGATGATCCGGACACACCCAGAAGACCAGATTCTTTGTTGAGCAGTTTGTCCAGCTGGTCTGCATCATATCCCTTGCGCTGGAGGTAGAACAGAATGCCCGGGTCCAGATCACCGCTGCGGGTTCCCATGACCAGACCTTCCAGGGGGGTCAATCCCATGGATGTATCCACAGAATGGCCATCACGGATGGCGGTCAGAGAACTCCCATTGCCCAGGTGGCAGGTGATCAGATTGACATCATATTTGTGTCGACCCAGCAGCTCGGCTGCTTTGCGCGCCACAAATTGATGCGACATGCCGTGGAAGCCATAGCGGCGGATCTGCATCTCGGTATAGAATGATTCAGGCAAGGCATAACGAAAGGCTACCTCAGGGATGGTCTGGTGAAATGCGGTGTCAAAACAGGCAACCTGTGGAATCTTTCCAAATATCAAGCGGGCCTGCTGAATACCGGTAAGGTTGGGCGGATTGTGGAGGGGCGCCAACTCAAAAACAGCTTCGATGCCTGCTTCAAGATCTTCGTCGATGCGCATGGAACCGCCATAATTCTCACCACCATGGACCACGCGATGGCCACAAGCTTCAACTTCAGAGAGGTTGTCCAGGGCTCCCTGCTTTGGATCCAGAAGCATTTCCTTGATGATTGAAAATCCTGTGGGATAGTCAGGGATGCTCCAATCGAATTCGACTTTGCCTTTGGTTGTTTTTAAGGCTGCCGAGGCGTTACTGCTGCCAACCCGTTGTACCAGGCCTTCTGCCAGGAGGGTTTCTGCCGGCATCTCAAAGAGTTTGAATTTGATGGATGAACTGCCGCAGTTAAAGACCAGAATTTTCATGGGGTCTAACCTTTCGCCTGGACTGAAGTGATGGCAGAGACCGCGATCAGGTCAGCGACACTGGCGCCGCGACTCATATCATTGACGGGCCGGGCAAATCCTTGGAGAATGGGGCCGATTGCTTTGGCGTTGGCCATGTACTGTACCAGCTTGTAACCAATATTTCCTGCGTCAAGGTCGGGAAAGATCAGGACATTGGCTGACCCGGCAACTTCGCTCTCTTTGACTTTTTTGGCGGCGACGCTGGGGACAATGGCAGCATCCAGTTGAAGCTCGCCATCCATTTGGAACTCAGGTTTGATGGCCTTTGCCAGGGCCAGGGCTTCAATGACCTTATCGGCATCGGGATGACCGGCAGAGCCTTTGGTGGAAAATGACAGAAAAGCAATTTTGGGATCAATCCCGAGAAGGGCTTTGGCATTGGTGCCAGAGGCCACAGCGATCTCGGCCAGTTGTTGAGCGGTGGGCTGAATATTCACAGCGGAATCAGCAAAGATAAAGATCTTGTCCGGTTCACCTTGAAATTGGGGGATGATCATGATGAAAAAACTACTGGGGGTGGACAGACCTTCCTGAAAGCCAACGGTCAGGGTAGCGGTCTGAATGACAATACTGGTAGCCGTGGCCACGCCAGCCACCATGCCATCGGCTTGTCCCTGGCTCACCATCATGCCGCCAAAGCTCAATGGTTTGCGGACCAGTTTGCTGGCAATAGCTTCCCGCATATCACGACGCTGGGCATAGACCGCGGCATAGGTCTCCAGCAGGGGGCTCTCTTTGCTGTCGATGATCTCAATGCCCTTTAGATCAGCTCCTGCTGACAGGGTCTCGATTTCTTCCAAATTCCCCACCAGAATGGGCTCAGCAATACCCAGATCTCTCACTTTGACAACAGCTTCCAGAATGCGCGGATCGTTTGCCTCTGGGTAGACCAGACGGGCGGGATCCTGTTGTGCTTTCCGGATGAATTCCTGAATGATATCCATCTCGATTTCCTCGGTTTTTAACTATTGGCAGATGATAACATGTCTAGACAAGCAAATCAAGAATTGTTTGTAAGTTTAACTAACTAACCCGGTTCTTTCAGCGAGCCGAATCTTGGCTGGTCTGTGAATGTTTCAGCGTAAAATTCACTTTATCGGTTGAGTAGAATTCATAGTTTATGGCATTCATGTGTCTGAACTCGCAATCTGACCGAAATCGACCATCAAACTTTCTGGAGGGGTGAAAATGGGTGTTGGCAATTATGTTTTACTGGGATTGATCATCTTGATCGGGTGGTATCTCACCCATATCTACAATCGACTCGTCCTGTTAAAGAACCGTGTGGGAAATGCCTTTGCCCAGATTGAAGTACAGCTGCGCAGACGCTATGATCTGATCCCCAATCTGGTGGAGACGGCCAAAGCCTATTTAAAGCATGAAAAAGAGACGCTGGAAGCAGTGATTCAGGCTCGCAATCTGGCCCTGTCAGGCCTGAAAGCAGCCCAGAGCAACCCCATGGATGCCCAGGCCCTGCAATCCCTGGGTCAGGCAGAAAGCGGACTGTCCGGGGCCTTGGGTCGCCTGAATATGGTCATGGAAGCCTATCCGGACCTGAAAGCCGATGCCACCATGATGCAGCTCAGCAGTGAGCTGACCCATACGGAGAATAAGGTGGCCTTTTCCCGTCAGGCATTCAATGATGCTGTTCTCTTTTATAACAACTACAAACAAGCCTTTCCCCAACAATTCATTGCCACCAGCTATGGATTTAGAGAGGATGCCACTTATCTGGAAATGGAAGACCGGGAAGCCATCAAACAAGCGCCCAAAGTTTCCTTCTAATTCTAGTCTGAGAAGGTTATGAATTTTTTTGATGCCCAGGATCGGGCGCGGAAGCGAACCCGTATCCTGGTCGTGCTCTTTTCTTTCACCTTCACCCTCATGACCGTGGTTTTGAGTCTGGCTGTCAAATTTTCTATTTACCTGTTTGTCATTTTTGAGACTACGAAAAACAGCAAGGTGGATCCGGAAAGTTTCCGATCCTGGTTTTCGTGGGAGATCTTTGCTGTCATCTCCATCGTCATTGCGGGGATCATTGCCATCCAAACCTACCGGGGGTTTAACCTGCTCTTCGACGGTGGCAGTGCCGTTTTGGAAAAAATTGGTCTGCGGGTCCTGTCGGTCAATAGCGAGGATCAAAGGGAGGTCCTGGGAACCCAAATCGTAGCCGAAATGTCCCTGGCGGCAGGCTGTCCACTGCCCCGGCTGTTTGTTGTTGAGGAGCAGGGGATCAACTCATTCTCAGCTGGCTGGGAACCCTCGGATGCGGTCATTGCTGTGACCAGAGGGGCCTTGAAGCATCTCACACGAGAAGAGCTGCAGGCACTTTTTGCCCATGAGTTCTCCCATATACTCAATGGTGATATGCGTCTTAATTTTCTCATGTCAGGTTTGCTGGAGGGTCTCTTCTTCTTTTTTCAAACCGGTGGTCGGTTGCTGGAGGCTGTGGGAGATGGAATGGGGAATCACCATTATCCACGAAGCAACGTCTCTAGTCGGGGAGCGGGCTACATCGCCCTGGCCTATCTTGGTGTCCTCATTATCATGTTGGTGGGAGGGACTGGTTACGTGTTGGGTCGTTGGATCCAGGCCGTGATGACCCGGCAGCAGAGCTTTGAGTCTGATGCGGCTGCTGTCCAATTTACCAGGGATCCGGGTTCTGTTATTTCCCTCCTGGAAAAAATGGGCAAGGATTACCTGAACGCCTATATCCTGACCTCGCGTCTGGAGCAGTTTTCCCACGCCTTCATCGGGGCAGCAGGCAAACGCAATTTTCTCAGCGCCCATCCAGCGCTAACCAAGCGAATCAAAGCCATCGATCCCCAGCATGTGGTTCAACTGAAAGCCCTTGAGCTGGTTGAAGAGACCCCTCACCTGGATCACGTGACCAGTCAGAAACAGCCGGAGCCGAAACAGGTCTTTATGTGGGCCGCCCTGGGGCTTGGAATCTCGGATGCTTTAACCCAGGGAAATGGACCGCCATCGGAAGCAATATTTGACGAAGAAAATTGGCAGCAGCCCATGCCCCATCACCAGGAATGGACGCACAACCCGCAAGCTGCTCAAGCTACGGTCTTTGCCCTGATCTGTTCCGGAAATTCACAGGAGCAGGACTCACGTCTGAAACAACTCAAGCCCAGGATCGACCGGGTCATCTTTGACCAAATGATGGCGCGTCTCCCGGATATTCAAGCCATGGATATGCGCTATCGGGTGCCCCTCCTGGAATTATGCGTGGCCGGTCTGAGATCCATGCCCAAGCCGCAATATGAAGCATTCAAAACGGATGTGCTGGTCCTGTTCAACACTGATTTCAAATTGGATCATGACGAATTTGTCATCCAGCGGATGATTCTGTCCCGCCTGGATAAACAGTATGGTCTGACCCCCCTGCGTCAGCATGCCCTGCGGGTGCTGGGCGATGCATCTGCAGAATTTGCCATGGTGCTTTCACTGATTGCCCACAGCGAGCATAAAGACGAAGAGGCACAGGCAGCATTTCAGGCAGGGATAAGCGCTATCGGGGCCACCAGTTTGAAAATGATTGACAGGTCAAGCCTGAATTTGAAGCAGGTGCACCATGCACTGAACACCTTGAATGAACTGCCGCCAAATTTGAAAAAACGTCTGCTCACCGCTAGTGCAGCCACCATCGCCATGGACAAAAAGGTAACCCTTAAAGGATTTGAATTGTTACGGGTACTGGCTGCCAGCCTGGACGTTCCTTTGCCCTCTTTCAGTTCTGAAACCGCATGAAAGCAACTCAATGACACAACATGGACCCCATGACCAACAAACCCGGATCGCCGCTTTCTTTGATTTTGATGAAACGCTGTTAGCCATAGATAGTAGCTCGGTTGGATTTAAGGTACTCAGAGAAAATGGATATCTGGGACGCTGGTTTATGTTCAAAATGGCCATCACATTGTTTCTCAGGAAAGTTGGCATCGTGGATGACCGCTTTATGGCAAAGGTCTTTTTGACCTTTTACAAGGGGCGTCAAATTCAGGAATTCATTGATAGTGCAGATGCCTTCTTTGATGAATATCTGCGTCCCAATCTGGCACCAGAGGTCGTTGAGAAGTTGCGCTGGCATCAGTCACAGGGGCATGAGACCATCCTCATTTCTGGTTCCATTGACTACTATTTAAAACCGGTTCAGGCCTACTTGCAGATTGATCATTTGTTGTGTACCTATTTAGAGCAATCGGAGAAAGGCATCCTGACTGGACGTGCCAATGGTCCCGTCTGTGTGGGGCAAAACAAAGTGGTACTGGCCAGAGCATTGGCGGAGAATCGCCGTATCGACCTGAATCAATCCTATGCCTATGGCAATTCAGCACTTGATATCCCTATCCTTGAATGTGTTGGACATCCTGTGGCTGTCAACCCGGATAAACAACTGGCAAAATACGCGATCCTGAATAAGATACCCCTGATGGAATAAGCATCCCTGAAAGGGAATCCAAAATTATGACCACACTGGCGGATCAAATATTACTTGAGTTGAAACAGATTGGTGACCCCGAGCGGGCCAGTCAAGCCCAACGTTTTTTTAAAACTGCAGCAGGCGAATATGGCGCTGGAGACATCTTTTTAGGCGTCAGGGTTCCCTTGCAGCGTGGGCTGGCAAAACGCTTTAAGCACGCCACCCGGGAAGATGCGCTGTCGCTGCTCAAATCGACATATCATGAAGCCCGGCTTACCGCCCTCTTCCTGCTCATCAATGTCTATAACAAGGCTGAGAAACGAGGTAAAACCCAGATCTATGAAGATTATCTGGCCCATGTTGCCTACATCAATAATTGGGATCTGGTGGACAGCTCAGCCATGCAGATCGTGGGGCATTATCTGGCTGACAAGGATCGCTCCCCGCTCAAGAAGCTGGCGCAATCCAAAGATCTGTGGGAGCGTCGCATCGCCATCATTGCCACCTATCACTATATCCGGGATTATGATTTTCAGGATACGCTGGAGATCTCGGAAATTTTGCTTCAGGATAAGGAAGATCTAATCCATAAGGGCGTGGGCTGGATGCTCAGAGAAGTGGGTAATAAAAGCCAGCCGACCGAGGAAGGGTTTTTGAGAAAACATTACCAGAAAATGCCTCGGACCATGTTGAGATATGCTATTGAAAAATTTCCGGAGGCCCTGCGTCAGGCTTACCTGAAAGGAGAAATAAACGGATGAAAAGAGTTATTCTGGCCGCCAGCCTATTCATGGCAGGACTGGGAAGTCTCCAGGCCTTTGTAGACGAGGAAAAACCCTGCGGACACGCTCATAGAACTGAATTTCTCCGGGATATGGCCCCCACTGCTGAACAGCAAAAACTGGATATTCATTACTACGACATTGATCTGACACTGGACATAGGCAACAGCTCCATGGTCAAGCAGTTCATAATCCAATTTGAAGTTCTGGACAGTAGCGTTCAGATGTTCGAGTTCGATTATTCCAATTCAAACCTGGGTGTGGGAAACATTGAGATTCAAACCGTTCAGTTGGATGGCGACACAGTTGCCTTTAGCCATACCAATGATCTGCTCCAGATTCCTGTACCGGAAAATGTCCTGACAGGTCAGCACTTCGATATCCAGATCAATTCAACAGCAGGTCCGGCGGGCAATCGGGATGATCAGGGCTTCAACTGGGACTATGAAAATGGTCAGCGGGCGATCTGGACCAACTCCCAGCCCTACAATGCCCGGGACTGGTGGCCTTGTATTGATTATCCCAGGGATAAGGCTGATTCATTGGATATCTCTGTCACCATTGACGAGAGTATGATTGTGGCCTCAAATGGCCGCCTGGTCTCATCCGCCGAGAATGAGGACGCCACCCGCACCTGGCACTGGCATGTGGGACATCCCATAGCCACCTATCTGGTTTCCCTGTCCATCTACCCTTTCTATGAATGGGGGGATATCTATGTGGATGCCAATAATGATACCCTGCCCATCCAATTCTATACCTATAGTCATCCAGACTCTCCCAGTCCATCCTACATGACAGAAAATTATCTGCTGGTCCCTGAAATGATCGGTCTCTATGAGAATCAGTTTGGTCCCTATCCTTTTATGGATGAAAAATATGGCCATGCTGAATGGGGGGAAAATTACGGCATGGAGCATCAGACCCTCACCTCCATGGGAGATCCCACGGAGCGGCGTGTGGCCCACGAGCTGGCCCACATGTGGTATGGTGATATGATCACCTGTCACAGCTATCATCATATTTGGCTCAACGAAGGGTTTGCCCGCTATGCGGAAGCCCTTTGGTGGGATGAACATTATGGCTACTCAGGATACCGGGAAAAAATGCTCTCGTTTGCCTACTACGGCCCGGGAACCATTTACGTAGAGGACCCGGAGAATGAATCCATCTTTGGGCTGAATCTTTCATACAACAAACCGGCCTGGGTGCTCCACATGCTCCGTCACATAGTGGGTGATGACACCTTTTTTGAGATTTTGCAGAGTTATGCTGCCGATCCACGTTTCAAATACGGAACGGCCACCACAGCTGATTTTCAGATGGTATGTGAGGAAATAAGTGGTCTGGATCTGGAAACCTATTTTGATCAATGGATCTATGGTCAGGGCGTCCCCATTTATAGGGCTTACCGGGGCCAGACCGGTCAGGATCTGCTGGTCCAGGTGATCCAATCCGGGAATACTTTTGATATGCCCGTGGATGTAAGGATCACAACCAATCAGGGGGTGATCGACACGGTTCTGAGAATTGATGAGCAGTTCATGACCTTCAATTTTACCCTCCAGGAAGGTGAGATTGTCACCGATATGGTTTTAGATCCAGGTGATTGGATATTGAATACGGCAAGCTATGTGGTTGGACTTGCAGAGGATCCCATCCAGGGTCCCTTGAAGTTCGAGCTGGGAGAAAATTTCCCCAATCCCTTCAATCCTTCTACCACCATTCCCTTCAGTCTGGATAAAAACAGCGACGTGAAGATCACCGTTGTGGATGTCCAGGGCAGACAGGTTGCTGAACTGGTCCATGGATACCGGTCAGCAGGCCACTATGAGACCATCTGGGATGGTCGGAATATTGATGGAACACCGGTTGAGGCAGGCATTTATTTTTGTCGGCTCCAGTCGCAGGAGCAACATCGGATTCAGAAGCTGCTGCTGATAAAATAGGGTAGCCATGCCGACGGTTGAGCTAAAGCCCATCGCCTGGGTCTCCAATAACAGACGTGATCTCAGAGATGATGACTGGGGCGATGTGGTCTCAGTGATCACGTTGCGTCAGGATCTATCTCCCGATCTGCTACTGGGCCTGGATAGCTTTTCCCACGTGGAGGTCATCTTTGTTTTTGATCAGATCGATCCTCAAAAAAAGATGCCAGACGCCAGACATCCCCGGAACAATAGCCATTATCCCAAACTGGGACTGCTGGCCCAGCGATCGGCACATCATCCCAACCCCATCGGACTCACAGCAGCAAAAATTATCAAACTTGATGGTCGAGAGCTGACGGTTCAGGGTCTGGATGCAGTGAATGGCACTCCGGTACTCGATCTGAAACCGGTCTTCAAGGAGTTTCAAGTTGAAAATCCCATCCAGCCCCCCTGGGTATCCGAATTACTGAAGGATTACTGGTCCGGCAGCATCTGACCCTTCAGCATTCGATATTCCTTCCCGCGGTCGTTTCGGTCAGCCCTCGCCCCAAGGGCTTCGGCTTGACAAGCAGGCTCAACGTCCGGGTAAAATCTTCATTCACCTGCAACAAATCAACCCCTGGCGTCGTTATCCTCCTGTAAGCAAGTAAGCATAACAATCTCATCGGTTTCCGATTATACTGTTTGGCTATTTTTGAAATAATTAGGGAGAATGTAATATGATTCGCACACGTTCCTTATGGATCACAATATTGGGACTGACCATCCTGCTCAGTTCCTGCATGTATCTGGGCCAGCCCGCAGAGAAATCTGGGGGCATTCAACTCGATCAGCCCTTGCCCGTTGACCCGGCACTTCGCAGCGGCAAACTGGAAAATGGACTAAGCTATTTTATCAAGGTCAATGGCAAGCCGGAGAATCGTGCTGAACTGCGTCTGGTGATCAATGCCGGCTCTATCATGGAAGATGAGGATCAGCTTGGTCTGGCTCATCTCTTGGAGCACATGGCCTTTAACGGTACCCAGGATTTCCCCAAACAGGATCTGGTAAACTACCTGGAAGGGATCGGCATGCGCTTCGGACCTGATCTGAATGCCTACACCAGTTTTGACGAAACCGTCTATATGCTCCAGGTTCCCACGGACTCATCCACACAGTTGAAAAAAGGATTTCAGATCCTTGAGAACTGGGCCCATAAAGTGAGCCTGGATGGAGATGAGATCGACAAGGAACGGGGCGTGGTTGTGGAAGAATGGCGTCTGGGCCAAGGTGCTGGACAGCGCATGTTCGACAAACAACTTCCCATTCTTTTCAAAGGTTCCCGTTACGCCGATCGCCTGCCCATCGGATCAATGGATGTGATCCAGAATGCAAGTCATGAAACGGTTCGCCGTTTTTACCGTGACTGGTACCGTCCAGACCAGATGGCTGTGGTGGCTGTGGGAGACTTCGATCCGGCAGAGATTGAGACAAAGATCAAAACACTGTTTGGTGCCATCCCTGGCCGAGAAGAGGTACGCGAACGCGCTGTATACGATGTCCCCGGCCATAAAGAGACCCTTTTTGCCATTGCCTCTGACCCTGAAGCCACGCGCTCTAGCGTCAATGTTTTGTTCAAGCATCCGGCACGAATCGATCGCACGGCCAGGGAATATCGTGATAATATTGTTGAGCGGATCTATCATGAAATGCTCAATGCCCGTTTCGAAGAAATATCCCAGCAGGCAGATGCGCCCTTTCTGTACGCCTTCTCCACCAAATGGGGCTGGGCCAGAAACTCTGTGATGGCTGCCTTGGGTGCGGCTGTTGTCGATGGCGGGATTCCCCAGGGCATGGAAGCCGTCCTCGTCGAAGGCGAGCGGGTTCGCCGCCATGGTTTTACGGCCACCGAGCTTGAGAGAGCGAAGAAATCAGTTCTCAGAAGCATGGAAAAGCTTTATCAGGAGCGTGATAAACAGGAGTCACGTGGTTATGCTTCAGAGCTCATTCGACATTTTCTTGAAGAAGAGGCAGTACCGGGCATTGAGTTCGAATTCAAGCTCTACCAGGAATCGGTACCGGGCATCAGTCTTAAAGAGGTCAATATACTTGCCCAAACCTTGATCACGGATGAGAATCGCGTTGTCATGGCCTCCAGCCCTGAAAAGGAAGGCCTACATATTCCCACGGCAGATGAGCTTTCTGCTGTGCTTGATGGAATCAAAACATTGAGCATTGAGCCCTATGTTGACCAGGTCAAGTCAGATCCGTTGATTGCCGAGATGCCAACCCCGGGACAAATTACGTCCAAAACCTATCATGAAGATATTGACACCTATGAGTTGACCCTGGACAATGGCGTTCGTGTGGTGCTCAAGGCAACAGATTTCAAAAATGATGAGATCCTCTTTCAGGCTTATAGTCCCGGTGGCTATTCTGTCTTTTCCGATCAGGATCTGATCACGGGGAAACTGGCAGCCAATATTATGGATTATTCCGGTCTGGGACAATTCAGCACCGTGGATCTACAGAAGCTCATGGCTGGTAAAGAGGTATCAACTTCACCTTATATCAATGCGCTCTATGAGGGCCTGCAAGGCTCGGCTTCCCCCTCTGATCTTGAGACCTTGTTTCAATTGATCTATTTGCAGTTCACTGCTTCCAGACAGGATGGGGATGCCTTCGCCTCCCTCATGACCCAATTGCGGAGTCAGTTGGAGAACAAGAGCCTGAGCCCTGAATCGGCTTATCAGGACACCCTTAATGTGACCTTGAGTGGCCACAACCCCCGGCGGATGCCCATGTCTGTTGGCATGCTGGATGCCGTCGATCTGGCTAAAGCACAGAAACTGTACGATGATCGTTTCGGCGATGCCGGAGATTTCACATTCCTATTTGTGGGCAGTTTCAAGATGGAGCAAATGCTTCCGCTGGTCCTTCAATACCTCGGAGCACTTCCCAGCACTGGAAGGGTTGAGACTTGGTTGGATGAGGGGGTCAAGACCCCCGAGGGCAAGCTGAATAAAATTGTGAAACGCGGTTTGGAGCCCAAGGCAAATACACGCATCGTTTTCCCCGGTAGTTTTGATTACAGCCGACAGAATCGCTATGACATGTATTCCATGATGCAGGTGTTGAGAATTCGTTTACGTGAGATACTGCGTGAGGATATGGGCGGTGTCTATGGTGTGGGTGTATGGGCCAGCATGGCCAAGGATCCTCAAGCTGAGTATTCCTTGAATATCACATTTGGATGTTCTCCAGACCGGGTGGATGAATTGACCCAGGCTGTTTTGGCTGAGATTACCAAACTGATGCAGAATCCGCCTGAGGCGACCTATGTTGAAAAGGTCAAAGAAGCCCAGCGTCGCGAAAGAGAGATCAATATCCAGAAGAACGGCTATTGGCTGAACTCCCTGGCGGTGTATTACAGAGAAGGTCGCGAACTGTCGGATTTTATGAAATTCAATGAACTGATCGAGGGGTTTGATGCGGAAACAGCTCAAGCGGCCGCCGTCAAATACTTCGACATGAACAATATGATTCAGGTGACACTGCTCCCTGAGAATTGATTTTACACACACACCGTATGAGGATGGCTCCCTGGTGGAGCCATCTTTATTTTTTGGAGAGATGACTGAAAATGGACGTTGTGACCGCTGACACCATGGGATTGGCACTCACTCATTTGGAGATGCAGGATCCCAGGCTTGCCTCCGTGGTTCACTGTTTTGGCCCTCCCCCGCTGTGGGAGCGCGAGCCTGGTTTTTCTACACTGGTCCATATCATTCTGGAGCAGCAGGTTTCCCTGGCCTCTGCAAAAGCCTGTTTTATGAAGTTAAAGGACCGTTTGGGTGAGATCGAGCCTGCGGCATTTTTGAAATTGACAGATGATGACCTCTTGGCCATTGGGTTCAGCCGTCAGAAATCCCGCTATTCGCGGATTCTGGCTTCTGCTATAGAAGATGGGTCCCTGGATCTCATGGCGTTGAATCAAATGGACGACGCTCTTGTCTTTGCGCGACTCACAAGTCTGACAGGGATAGGTCCCTGGACAGCCAATATTTATCTGCTCATGGCCTTGCGCCGGCCAGATATCTGGCCGGGAGGAGATCTTGCACTGCTGGTCGCTATGAAAGAGCTATATGGCTTGGATCACAAACCTGATCAGGCCTTATTCCAGAAGATGGGCGAACGCTATAAACCTTATCGAGCAGTTGCAGCAAGAATCCTGTGGCATTATTATCTCTCGAGATAGGGTGTCATCGTGTTTCGATGCTCATCAGAAAGTTTAGATAAAGGAAAAGTTATGTCGGTAAAACATATGCATGAGCTCCCTCTGGAGGCTATTGAAGCAGGCGAGAAAACATCAAAGCAGGTTTTGATCTCCAGTGATGAGGGCGCCCATTTTGCCATGCGTCGCTTTGTCATTGAAGCTGGTGGCTTTATGCCCCTGCACAGCAATTCAGTGGAGCATGAACAGTTCTGTATTGGCGGAGAAGCTGATGTCATCATCGGGGACGAAATGGTGCGGGTTAAAAAAAATGATGTGGTTTATATCCCGGCGAATGTTCCCCATAGCTATAAAACCATTGGACCAGAATCTTTCGAATTTCTCTGCCTGATTCCCAATAAAGAGGATGTGATCAAGATCCATGAATAAATCGGCGCCGTGTGGTGATATCAATCTGGAGAAACCCGTTCATGCAATATTTAACAGGAAAGAAAAGATTGGCGGGGCTCTCAATCACCTTGCTGGTTTTGTCATTGCTTATGAGCTCATGTGATATCCAGGATGATCGGTCCAATGAGAACAAGCGTCTCCTGAATACGGACCGGCAATTTGCCGCCATGTCCGTGGAGCAGGGGGCTGCGGAAGCCTTTAAGTATTATTTGACTGAGGAAGCACTGGCCTTATCCGATGGCGAGCACCCAACCCTGGGCCGAGAAGCTATTTATGCTTCCATGAAATCCGGTCAGGAATACACCCTGGTATGGGAACCGCAGCGGGCTGAGGTCTCATCTTCAGGAGATATGGGCTGGACCTGGGGTCAATGGGTTTTAAGCTATACGGACCAGAACCAAGCTGAACAAAAGAAACATGGAAAGTATTTGAATATCTGGGAGCGTCAGGACGATGGACAGTGGCGAGTGGCCGTTGATATGGGAAACAGTAGTCCTGAACCCAATCGTTGAACCGACAAAGTAGATCGATCGAGGAGTTATCATGGATATGACAAGCATTATTGAGCAAACCAAAATATTTTTTGAGCAATACAGCTGGAACATCATTGGGGCGCTTTTAATTTTTCTTATTGGAAAGTGGATCGCCAGACGCATTGTAAAGCTATCAAAGCGACTCATGGAACGTCAAGGGGTGGATATTACCCTTATTCGCTTTATTGATAATATGCTGTATTATGCCCTGCTGATCGTAGTGCTTATGGCGGCAGCAGACCAATTGGGTATCGATACCAATTCCTTTCTGGCCATTTTCGGTGCAGCCGGTCTGGCCGTCGGATTGGCGCTCAAAGATTCGCTGGGAAATATTGCCAGTGGCGTTATGCTGGTCTTCTTTCGCCCCTTCAAGATCAATGATTGGGTCACAGCAGGCGGTGTCACCGGAAAAGTAGAGATGATCAATATTTTCAACACCACATTTCTTACGGCAGATAACCAACGCATGATCGTACCCAATGGCCAGATCACCAATGATGTCATCACAAACATTACCGCCAATCCCACCCGCCGCTTGGATCTGGTCTTCGGGATCAGCTACGGTGATGATGTGCTCAAGGCCAAAAAGATCTTTGAACAGGTCCTGGCCAACGAGCCCAGAATACTACCTGAGCCAGCGCCACTCATCGCCGTGGCCGAATTGGCTGACAGCAGTGTGAATTTCAACATTCGTCCCTGGGTTAAAACTGAGGAATATTGGGATATCAAATGGGCATTGATCGAGAAGACCAAAATTGCCCTGGACGAGGCTGGCATCAGCATCCCCTTTCCACAGAGAGATGTTCATCTGCACCAAGTAGAGAAATGATCCAGAGACTTTCCAGGCTGGCGGACCGGGGGAACGGGCCATTTTGGGTGCTCTTAGTCTGCACCCTGCTGGTGATCTACGGGATGCAGATCAGCGGTGCCCCACTTAAAAATGAAGTGGCTCCCGGCGGGATCGTCAGTCTCGAGTTTGCCGGGACTCTGGAAAACAGCCTGGCGATCCTCGACTCCTGGCAAGGCGATGCCCTGGCCTGGGCGAAGATCAACATGGGGCTGGATTTCCTGTTCCTGACTTGCTATGGATTAACCATTGCTCTGGCTAGTATTCTGGTGTCAAAAGCGCTGAAAACCCTGTGGCCAACCCTGTCTAAAATGGGAAAGGTGTTCGCAATCCTTGCGCTCTTTGCAGCCGGATTGGATATCATTGAAAATGTGGCATTGCTGGCCGTGATATCCGGATGGCAGAGCAGTATGTTTCCAGTCATTGCGAAATACTGCGCCATTCCAAAATTCATACTGGTTGGATTGTCACTGCTCTATGTGATCGTTGGGCTTGGCGTGATGGGGGTGGAAAAATTTAAGGGGCTTCTGGGTCGCGCCTGAGCACTAGGATCTTGTCAAGGCGAGTTGCAGTTCCTCCCGCAATTCCAGGATCACTTTGACGTAATTCTTGGAAGGGTTGTATTTGTAGACGGCCCGCCAGTTGGCTGAATTTTCTGAAAAATCAGTACTGCCGATCTCATAGTTGCCCCGTTTTAACAAGTAGTTGGCAATGCTTGCCAGAACATCGGCCCATTCAAATGGCTCGCGGACACCATCCATATCCATATCGATGGCATAACTTTTAAAACTGGTGGGCATGAATTGGCCGTATCCAAAAGCGCCGGCGTAGGACCCTTTGACATCATGGGGTCCCAACCCATCCAGACGGCAGATCATAAACCAGGCCACCATTTCGTCCTCAGCCCATTTGGCCCGCCGGGGAATATTATGAATGATGGTGTGTAGCGAATTGAACACGGGATGGGCTGATGCGTAAAGACCGTACTGAGTTTCTACGCCCACAAAGCTGAGGATCAAATAGGGGTCCACGCCATATTTATTGGAAACCTGGTGAATCAGCTCTTTATGCTCATTGTAGAATTTGACACCGCCATTGATGCGTTTGTCATTGACAAAAATGCGCCGGTAGGCATCATAATCCAATTTTTCAGCGGGCTTGTCAAAGCGTTGGACAATCTTTGGATCGACCTTTATCGCCGGATCTGAAAACACCTGCCAGGCATAGGTTGCGGGGACGCCAGATCTTCTTAGTCGCTTGATGACCCGGGCATATACCTGTCGGGCTTGTTCATTTTTGGCGATCAGGGTCACCATATCCTTCTCTACTTGATCTGACCAGGCCGTCGGAATAGCTCCGTGGGTATCATCACGATCAGCCCAGACGGTGCCGACGAGGATCAAAAGGACCAGGATGATAGTGTGTCTCTGCATATGTCTAATCTCGTTCATGGACCATATTACTTTAATACAGTCACTTTTCGTGTGATCGAGATATCATTTGTTTCCAATCGCAGGACATATAATCCAGAAGGAACAGCAGAGGCATTCCAGCGGGTGATATGATGTCCCGCTTCGAGGGTACCGCTTATTAGGGTGGTCACCAGTTCTCCCCGCACGTTGAATACCTGCACGTTGATATCAGCCTGTTTGGGAAGGGTAAAGGGAACGCTGGTCCAGGGGTTGAATGGATTGGGGTAATTAGGTAGCAGGGCATACTGCAGAGGGTGTTGTTCCTCACCATCACCCAAGGCCAGATAGTTTTCATCAACGACACGTAATTCGTCTACATAGTAACTGCCTGAGGTAGGTTGACCGGGAGTATAGGTCAATTGAATACTGTCAAATTCCAGGGTACCGTCCAGATTGCCATCTCCGATCCAGGTGCCTGTTCCATCAGCGGTCATATCCCAGCTGACAAGTCGCCAGCCGAGCCAGTCAATGGTGTACCAGGGACTCACTTCATGAGCGCCACCGGCAGGAATGTTGTCATCCACACAAAAGCGGAATTTATTCCCGTTCCCATCTCCAAATACAAAAGCCTGCATGGTTTTGCCGGCATTGAAGTGGACGCCTCGAGGGGGGCCCTGAAGCAGGTATTGTCGAAGCAGCCAGCTGCCTGCATTGGGATCCCAGCCGTAATTCAGTTTGAGGGAGGCATCGCTGCCTTCGGAGAGAACCGTGATATCATTTGACACGCTGGTACCGGTCTCAAGGGTGATATATCCGGTGCTGCTGCCTGATGATTTGATATCCCACCAGTTGGAAAGGGGGTCAGATTCGAAATTATCAATATTTATTATGTTGAATTCATAGTTAGCCGTGGTGAATTGGATCACCACACCATTGTTCTGGGCATTCCCGAACAGGTCTTCAAAACCAGGAAAGATGCGGACTCGATAGGCCTCATCATCCACCAGATCAATCATCGTGTATAGTATCAATACACTTTGATCGTTGATGACGTGGTGCTCCAGGGTGGTGGGCTGCACTTGCAGATCTGCCAGGCGCTCCAGGCGAACCATGTTGTCATTGATGACGCTGGCTTCTAATTCTTCATCCCATGTAATATTGAATATGGGTCGCAGATCGACCCCTTCTGTTGCCGTTACAGGGTAGGTCTCTATGATAACCGGGGGGGTGTCATCAGGTGGACTGGTTCTGAAGCTGATGCTCCAGTCATCGCCACCGATGCCGTCCTGGTTTCCATCCAGGAATCGTCCGTAAACATCCATAGCCGTTCCGGCGATGGTCATGGTGTAATCCGTAACAAACGCCAGCGTATCGGCTGGGATGAATGCCATTCTCTTCAGGTCTTGTGTCAGATAGAATGAGCCTTCCACTGCAGGACTGATGCTCAAGGCAGCTTCCAGGCTGGTGGCATCCATGGCCTTTGAAAAATCAACAAAAGGGATACTCCAGGCTGGAAAAGCAGGGTCCCCGTCTTCAGGTTCTGAAGCAATCACCATGGGGGGGGCAATATCCGACAAAAAGAAATTAGCAAAACTGGTGGTGTTGGCCTGTACTGTGACCGTCGTGGTATCAGATGTGTAACCAGGGGCAGTAGCAATGACCTCATAGGTCCCTGGCGCCAGCGAATCGCGACAGAAATAACCATTATTGTTGTCGCCGCCGAAATAACGAAGACCGCCTGGATTGATTGTGATTTCGATTTGATTTAAGGGCAGATATTGATCCTGAAGACTGGCCATGGCATAGTATTCCACGCCTTGATCGGGATCTTTTACCAGACCAGCGATTGCACCGGTGGAGAAACCGGGCTCTTCAAAATACTGTAAGCAGCTGCGTGCCAGGGCCCGGGCTTCATGACGGCGATAGGTCAGGTTCATCAAGCGCCAGGATTCTGGAATGTAATCGTGGAATGAGCCCTCAGAGATGGTGGCAGGCATATTGGCCGGTACGAGAACGCCGTAACCAAATTGCCAGGAGGGATTCAGGGTCAGATCACCAATGGAAATATGGGACGTGGTATGGTTCACCGCATGGATCAGAGGGGCCATCAGGTCGGACATGGTTTTGGCCAGGGGAAAGGTGGGATTGCTGGTGGTCCCATTAAAAATGACCATTGCATAGTTGGCGGTACCATTGAAGCCGTTGCTGTGGTTGCTGTTAAAATAGTCTGCGTTAAATGCATTGGCGATACCAGCGCGCTCTGAAAGACCTGGATCGTCGGCTACATCACTATTCCCAGTTCTGGTGATGGCGACTTCAGCGTTGAGACCCAGGAGAATTTCTCGCAACTCAAGACCTTTGGTCAAATTTGATTCAGATTCCCAGAAACCAGTAGCTGGTATAAAACGATCATCACTTTCATGACCTCCATGTCCTGGATCAATACAAATCCTGACACCGGTGAGGTCTTGTCCAAAGAGACTGCTGAGAAGAATGGTAAGGAGTAGTAATCTTTTCATCTCAACCTCAATCACTTATTTCAAGGGTTGTTTCATAGAGCTTGCCATCCGCCGTATGATAAACAATGGCGGATCCATTCGGTGACCATTGAGGATATAGTTCTATCCGATCCGCCGTCCTCGTGATATTCCAGGATTGAGCTGTATCAGGGGTACTGATCCAGATATCTGATTCAATGTATTGGCTGCCATTGTCCTTGTCGACCATATAGACAATATAGTCGCCAGAGGGTGACCAGTGAGGAGCACGCGCCACCCCGATTTTGCTTAAAATGACACCATCCAGATCGCAGACATACGTGGCATCACCCACTTTGGTGAACAGGATCTTATCTGCTTGAGGAGAGAGTTCTGCCCAAAGATAGGATCCCGGACCCAGGGGCTGAAGATCATGGAGCTCACCCTGGCGCAGCAATTTCAAGGAAAGCTTGTCGTTAAAAACAGCCAGTATGGTGTTGGATGGTTGCTCTAGCGTTTCACTCTGCAGATTGAAAACCCGCAGCGCACTTCCTTCAAGGTAGAGCAATGCGTTTTCAGCGGATGTTGCCGGGCTTAGAAAGCGTCCTTTCTCAACCAGGGGGAAGGCTTGTGAACCAACATAGCGAACCAGGTCAGTAAATTTTCGTCCTTTGTCGTAGTGATCCTCACGAACGATAAGTGACCCATCAGCAAGGGAGCGGGGTTCAAATCCAGAGCCCAGGGCCGAGGAAATATTTTCCAGCGCCAGGCTTTTGCCATGGATACGCCATAGTCCAGCATAGCCGGCTGAGGAGAATAGAATGTGCTCCCCATCCAAATCATACCTGGGAAAAAAGGTGGCGTGGTCAACCCCCGTATTTATCATCCGCGTCTCTAAAATGGTGAGATCGCGTGCCTGTATTGTGATGGCGAGTAGCGCCAAGACAAACATATTCAGTCGTTTCAAAAGATCATTCCCTATCCTGGTTTACTGATGGTCCTTATGCGAATGGATCATCAGATGGGTACTGGTTTGTAATAAAACTTATCAAACATAGTGGCGAGACATGACGAGGCAAAGTGAAAAATGCTAACGAAAGTGTGGGTGTGATGTAAGATAAGTCTAAGATTTATGGCACCTTATCAGCGCAATTGGGAGGTGATAATCAAACCCGCTCCCAATTGCATTGATAAGTCAATGTTATTTCAACACGGTGATCTTTCGGCTCAGTGCCTGGCCATCTGCTTCCAGTCGCAGCACATATAAACCTGAGGCTGCTTGAGAAGCATTCCAGCGGGTCACATGGTAACCGGGATCCAAAGCACCACTGAGCAGGCTTTCAACCAATTCACCCTTCAAATTGTAGATGTTCACCGTCACTTGAGAACGATCCTTGAGGGTGAAGGGAATGCTGGTCCAAGGGTTAAATGGATTGGGGTAATTGGGAAGCAGAGCAAACGCCAGAGGCTGATTCAGTGGATTGTCTCCCAGGGCCAGAACCGTTTCATCTGCGATGCGCAATTCATCGATATAATAGGTGCCAGTACTGGGTTGTCCAGGAGTATAACTGAGTTGAATACTATCAAACTCTAGCGTACCATCCAAATTACCGTCACCAATCCAGGTGCCGGTGCCCTGGCTTGTCATATCCCAACTGACCAGTTTCCATCCCATCCAGTCAATGGTGAACCAGGGGCTGACTTCGGTTCCGCTGCCATTACCGATATTGTCATCCACACAGAAACGAAACTTGTTGCCATTGCCATCACCAAAAACGTAGGCCTGCATCAAATGATCATCGGTGAAGTGCACATTGCGAGGCGGACCGCCACCCAGGTATTCCCGGATGAGCCAGGAGCTGGCATCTGTATCCCAGCCGTAGTTGATGCGCAGGGCTGTGGCACTACCCACTGTGGTAACTACGGGATCGGTACTGATGGTTCTGGATACCAATTCGGTGACAATGCCGGCATTGCTGCCGCTCTGCTGGATCTCCCACCAGTTACCCAGAGCATTTGTCTCAAAATCATCAATGGATGTGGTGGTATACTCATAATTGCTGGTTGTGAAGCTGAAATATTCATGGTTCACGCGCTGGTTCCCCAGGGGATCACGGATCCCGGGAAAAACGTGAATCTGATACGCTTCATCTCCCAGCAGTTCGACCTGGGGATGAAGGATCATCACGGTTTGGTCGTTAACGGAATGATGATCAAGGGTTACTGGAACGACCTGCCCATCAGCCACCCGTTCGAGTTTGAGCAAAGCCAGGGAAATGGTACTGGGATCCAGCTCTTCATCCCAAACCACATTTACAACGGGTGGTAGATTCACACCTTCGGCACCATTTTCGGGACTGACCTGGGACACGGCAGGGGGAAAGGTATCCAGGGGCGCTGTGCGGAAGTGCAGTACCCAGTCATCACCGGGGATGCCGTCCATGTTGCCATCCAGAGGATGACCACCCAGGTCCGTGGCAGTTGCCGCTATGGTAATGGTGTAGTCTGTCAGGGATTCCAGGGTGTCAATGGGGTTAAAGATCATGCGCTTGTCACCCTGGGTAAAATAAAAGACACCATTGGCCGGGGGATCGATGGAAAAAGCGGCTTCCAGGGATTCGGTATCCATGGCCCGGTTGAAATTCATATAGGGTCGGTTCCAGGGAATGAACTCCTGCTCGCCTTCCATGGGCCAGGAAGCGATCACCATGGGTGGTGTGTTGGGGATGAGGAGTACATCCTGAAATGTGGCAAAATCCGCTGAGAGGGATTCGATCTGCAGCGTGTCCGGAAAATAACCGTCGGCTTCGATGACCATTTCAAAACTGGAGTCTGGCAAGCCTTCGAAAAAATAGAAGCCATTGTGCAATTCATCAGGATTTGAACTGTATTGGTTAAATAGGGATTCGTAAGTATCCGTTACATAGGTCTGTCCATTTACAGTAACTGAAGCACCGTTCACCCGCAAGCCGG
>JGI10211J34971_10000915_pt1 | contig 24663 bp, 10 predicted proteins | sample Etolagsediment_FD_34971 | JGI IMG/M metagenome (IMG submission 34971)
TACTGCCACAACTGCTTATGATGTTTCAGGTAGTGATGTTTTAACAGGTACTGAGATTGACGAAAGTAGTTTAGGAATCGTTCCGAATGCTACTCACGCTGACACTGCAAGCATTGCTTATAGTGTTGTTGGCACGGATGTTTTGACTGGTACTCAAATTGATGAATCCAGTTTGACTACTGTACCTAACGCAACTCATGCTGATACTGCGAGTTCTGCTTACGATTTGTCAGGCACAGATATAATAGGTGGAACAGAGATTGATGAATCCTCTCTTGGTATAGTGCCAAACGCAACTCATGCTGATACTGCTTCAGGAATTTCTGGAGCTTCAAACTTAGATTTAGATTCTACTGATGATCTAGTTGATAGTGATTTTGGTAGTGCTGGTTTGATGAAAACTGATGGTGCTGGCAGTTATTCTTTGATAACTGATAGTAGCACAAATTGGGATTTAGCCCATACTTCTGTGACTAACAATACTTTTTATTTGGCTTCCAACCCTGACAGTTTTTTGGTTGTTACAGACAAGATTAATAATGCTACCCACTCAAATACTGCCACAACTGCTTATGATGTTTCAGGTAGTGATGTTTTAACAGGTACTGAGATTGACGAAAGTAGTTTAGGAATCGTTCCGAATGCTACTCACTCAAATACTGCTTCCATTGCTTACGATTTATCTTGTACTGATTGTATAGGTGGAACAGAAATTGCTGAATTAACTGATGCTGATATTAGTAATACTTTAACAGCATCAATCTTATCGCCTGCTGCAACAACGGATTTAGGTAATTATCAATTAGTTAATATTGGTGATGCTAACACAGATTTTAATAGTACTGGTGGGTTAAATCTTGCAACAGGTTTAGGGTTCACTGCTGGTGGTATAAATTCAGTCAGTGCGATCACTTTCAGCAATGATGCAGTTAATCATCGGATTAGTGATAATGCTACTTGTATAACACTAACAGGAGATACAGCCACTTTAAGTGTTTGTTGAGGGTCATTATGGAGAAACTAAAAATATTTTTTGTCATAATTACGATCTTTCTTAGTAGTTATTCTGTTCATGCTGCTAATGATATTTTTATGGCAAGTATCAATACTGACCAGCTTATTAATATGAGTGGTAATGATGGTTATGCCCCTAATTATAAATACCCCACAGGTGATGCACCATATCAGTTTGATTTAGATGCCGAGAATAATGTTTGGATTTCTTTAGCTGGTACTGCTAATAGCATACAACTGCTTAATGCATCAACAAATTATTCAATAGAAAAAACAGTCCCTGTTGGTTCAAGTCCTAAGAGTGTTATCATAGATGTTGATGGCAATGTTTGGGTAACATTACAAGATGATGATAAATTATTAAGATATAATGTAACTGATGGGGTTAAAACTAATTTTAGTACTTGTGATTATCCGTGGAGTATGGACCAAGACAGTCAAAGCAACATATTAGTCGCTTGTCACAATACTGGTGATGCTTCAGTATTCTTTTTTAATAGGAGTGATGGTTATAATTCTAAAAAATATGATAATGGGCAAAGACCTGTAGATGTTTATGTAGATAAATTTGATAACTTTTGGGTATCATATTATTATGCGAATATAGTTGGTTTTTATAATGCTTCAAATAATTATGCTTACACATCATATCCTGTTCCTGGTGCTCTTGCTATAACTGGTGATTATTATGGCAATATCTTTGTTGAAGAAATTGCAGCAGGCAAATTAAAGATATTTAATTATAGCGACGGATATTCAACAAAAGAAATTGATGGGTATACCGGCATAAGAAGTTTAGTCTGTGATAATGATACACAAAACATTTATGGTCTTACAGAAGGCTCATCAAGTATATTAGCAATATTTAATGCAAGTAATAATTATGCAAAATCTTCTGTTGCAAATGGTGGTAATATGGGTTTCAATAGCTTGGAAGTAGTGTATCCTATCAAAGAAACAGTTATTAATGCAATACCAACTATATCATCCATCACCGCTTCCGTTGATCCTATAGCCCATAACGCTACCCAAAATATTAGTGGAGTTACTATTGCTGACGGAGATGGAGACACATTATATTTTTATTGTTCGAACACTACCAATGAACCAACTGCAGGTAACACCATCTGTACTGGTGGAACCACTAGTGATGCAAGTTCTCCTTACAATCTTGACTGTACATTCCCTGCTGGTACTAATAGAACGCCTACTATCTGGTGTCGTGTTTATGATGGTACTGATTATAGTACTGCTGTCAGTACGACTTATGAATCCTATGTGGTAGGTAATTTCAATTTCAATGACGACCTATCGTTTTGTAATGTGACTAGCAATACACCAACTAGTTGTTGGATTAATCTGACAGATTACACTAGCATAGATTACGCTTACATGGATGTGACTGGGATTAGTGCTGGAGGCAGTTATCCTTCCTCCCCAAACATCTCCATCGGGTCGGAGGAGGTGTGGAGTCCTAGTTCAGTTTCAGATATTAGCAGTTCAACTGAATCTGTTTTTAATGAAGGTGTTTCTAATTATAATTCCATAGTTGAGCTTAGTGATGGTCGTTTAGCTGTGGCTTATAGAGATGGTGGGAATAATGATTATGGTACCTTTGCAATTTGTAATAGTAATGGTAGTTCTTGTTCTAAAAATGTTTTTCATACACATACAACAGATTATATTTCAATGACTGAACTTAGTGATGGTCGTTTAGCTGCAGCTTTTAAAGGAGATGGGAATGAGGGGTATTTTGCTATTTGTAATAGTTCTGGACAAAATTGTACTAATCCTTTATTTGACGGAACATATTCCAGTTATATGTCTTTAGTTGAATTAAGTGATGGTCGTTTAGCTGTTGCTTATAGAGATGATGGTAACGGAGGGAATGGGACATTTGTTATTTGTAATAGTTCTGGTGAGGCTTGTAGTAATTCCACATTTAATGCAGGTATGACGGCCTATATTTCAATGACTGAACTTAGTGATGGTCGTTTAGCTGTCGCTTATAAAGATGAAGGCGGTTCCAGTTATGGTCGTTTTGCAATTTGTAATAGTTCTGGTGAGGCTTGTGTGGAAACTATATTCAATTCAGCAACCACCACATTTATTTCTATGGCTAAACTTAGTAATGATAGTTTAGCTGTTGTTTATCATGATGATGGTAGTTCAAGTTATGGCACTCTTGCTATTTGTAATAGTTCTGGTGAGGCATGTGCTGAATCTTTTTTTAATGAAGCTACTACTTATCATATGTCTTTAGTTGAATTAAGTGATGGTCGTTTAGCTGTTGCTTATAGAGATGATGGCAATTCAAGTTATGGCACTTTTGCTATTTGTAACAGTAATGGTGAAGATTGTACTTATAAAGTTTTTAATGAAGCTAGAAGTGATTATATTTCAATGACTGAACTTAGTGATGGTCGTTTAGCTGTTGCATACAATGATGATGGCAATTCAGATTATGGCACATTTGCAATTACTAATAGTCTGAAAGAATATTCATCCACAGAAACCACCGGAGACTTCAGTTCTTCCCTTTCAGTCGGTTCCGTTAACTACTTCAACATAACTGCAACAACATGGGGGAAATTATTCTTGGACAATTTAAACATCAGTGCTAACCAAGCACCTACAATTGCTTCCATCACCGCTTCCGTTGATCCTATAGCCCATAACGCCACCCAAAATATTAGTGGTGTCACAATCGCTGACGGAGACGGAGACACATTATATTTTTATTGTTCGAACACAACAACCGAACCTACTGCAGGTAACACCATCTGTACAGGGGGAACCACTAGTGATGCAAGTTCTCCTTACAACCTTGACTGTACATTCCCCGCTGGTTCAAATAAATATGTTGATGTGTGGTGCAGAGTATATGATGGTACTGATTACAGTACTGTTGTGCAAACAAATTATACTAGCTGGACTTACGGCAGTTTCAATTTCAGTGATGGATTAGGATATTGTAATGTGACAGGAAATGATAGTACTACTTGCGCGATTGATTTGACCTCTTACAGTAGTATTGATTACGCTTACATGGACGTGACAGGATTAAACGATTCCGGCGCGACTTATCCTTCCTCTCCAAACATTAGTATAGGGTCGGAGGAGGTGTGGAGTAACAGTGGTGATTATGCTATTGATCCAATCCCTGTTGGTACTTACAATGATAGTGATGGTGATTATTCTCTTGATGGTGCGGGACATATTTTTGTCTCTGGTGATTATGCTTATACCACCTCAGTTGTAGATTCCACATTGGCTGTTTGGAATATTAGTGCTCATGGTAATCCAGTTCCAGTAGGGACTTATACCAGTATATCGGGTAATGATTCATTACATAGTGTTCAGCAGATTTATGTCTCTGGTGATTATGCTTATACTGTTTCTGTTTCGGATGACACTTTTGTTGTTTGGAATATTAGTGCCCATGGCAATCCAGTTCCAATTGGTACTTATACAAGTGATTCAGGTAATGATACCTTAGATGGGGCTTATTCAATTTTTGTCTCTGGTGATTATGCTTATACTGGTTCATATAATGATGATACCTTGGTGGTATGGGACATAAGTGCCCATAGTGACCCTGTTCCTGTGGGAAGTTATACAAATGACGGGTGGGGTGATTATTCAATAAATACTCTGTGGGATATTTTTGTCTCTGGTGATTATGCTTATACTTGTACTGCTTCAAGTCATGTATTTGATGTTTTTGATATTAGTGCCCATGGCAATCCCGTTCCTGTTGGTACTTATGGTCCTGTTACTACAGGGGCTTATTCAATTGAAAGAGCAAGGTCAGTTTTTGTCTCTGGTGATTATGCATATATTGTATCACAAGAAGATGATAATTTAGTTGTTTTTAATATTAGTGCTCATGGCAATCCAGTTCCAATTGGTAATTATTCTAGTTCAGAAGGGGAGTATTCCCTTGATGGGGTATATGATGTTTTTGTCTCTGGCGATTATGCTTATACTGTTTCTAATGTGGATGACACTCTAGTTGTATTTGATATAAGTGCTCATAGTAACCCAGTTCCAGTAGCAAGTTATACTGATTCAGATGGGGATTATTCACTTGCAGGTGCCTTTTCAGTTTTTGTCTCTGGTGATTATGCTTATACTGGTTCATATGATAATGATACATTTGCTGTTTTCCAGATTGTAAATAATCAATTTTCATCCACGGAAACCACCACTGATTTCAGTTCTTCCCTTTCCACAGGAAGTATCAACTACTTCAACATCACCGCTTCCTCCTGGAGCAAGTTATTCTTAGATAATTTAAACATTAGCGCGAACCAAGCACCTACTATTAGTTCCATAACCGCTTCCACTGATCCTGTTGGTCATAACGCCACCCAAAATATTAGTGGAGTCACTATTGCTGACGGAGACGGAGACACATTATATTTCTATTGTTCAAACACTACCAATGAACCAACTGCAGGTAACACTATCTGTACAGGTGGAACCACTAGTGATGCAAGTTCTCCTTACAACCTTGACTGTACATTTCCTGGTGGTACTAATAGAACGCCTACTATCTGGTGTCGTGTTTATGATGGTACTGATTATAGTACTGCTGTCAGTACGACTTATGAATCCTATGTGGTAGGTAATTTCAATTTCAATGACGACCTATCGTTTTGTAATGTGACTAGCAATACACCAACTAGTTGTTGGATTAATCTGACAGATTACACTAGCATAGATTACGCTTACATGGATGTGACTGGGATTAGTGCTGGAGGCAGTTATCCTTCCTCCCCAAACATCTCCATCGGGTCGGAGGAGGTGTGGAGTCCTAGTTCAGTTTCAGATATTAGCAGTTCAACTGAATCTGTTTTTAATGAAGGTGTTTCTAATTATAATTCCATAGTTGAGCTTAGTGATGGTCGTTTAGCTGTGGCTTATAGAGATGGTGGGAATAATGATTATGGTACCTTTGCAATTTGTAATAGTAATGGTAGTTCTTGTTCTAAAAATGTTTTTCATACACATACAACAGATTATATTTCAATGACTGAACTTAGTGATGGTCGTTTAGCTGCAGCTTTTAAAGGAGATGGGAATGAGGGGTATTTTGCTATTTGTAATAGTTCTGGACAAAATTGTACTAATCCTTTATTTGACGGAACATATTCCAGTTATATGTCTTTAGTTGAATTAAGTGATGGTCGTTTAGCTGTTGCTTATAGAGATGATGGTAACGGAGGGAATGGGACATTTGTTATTTGTAATAGTTCTGGTGAGGCTTGTAGTAATTCCACATTTAATGCAGGTATGACGGCCTATATTTCAATGACTGAACTTAGTGATGGTCGTTTAGCTGTCGCTTATAAAGATGAAGGCGGTTCCAGTTATGGTCGTTTTGCAATTTGTAATAGTTCTGGTGAGGCTTGTGTGGAAACTATATTCAATTCAGCAACCACCACATTTATTTCTATGGCTAAACTTAGTAATGATAGTTTAGCTGTTGTTTATCATGATGATGGTAGTTCAAGTTATGGCACTCTTGCTATTTGTAATAGTTCTGGTGAGGCATGTGCTGAATCTTTTTTTAATGAAGCTACTACTTATCATATGTCTTTAGTTGAATTAAGTGATGGTCGTTTAGCTGTTGCTTATAGAGATGATGGCAATTCAAGTTATGGCACTTTTGCTATTTGTAACAGTAATGGTGAAGATTGTACTTATAAAGTTTTTAATGAAGCTAGAAGTGATTATATTTCAATGACTGAACTTAGTGATGGTCGTTTAGCTGTTGCATACAATGATGATGGCAATTCAGATTATGGCACATTTGCAATTACTAATAGTCTGAAAGAATATTCATCCACAGAAACCACCGGAGACTTCAGTTCTTCCCTTTCAGTCGGTTCCGTTAACTACTTCAACATAACTGCAACAACATGGGGGAAATTATTCTTGGACAATTTAAACATCAGTGCTAACCAAGCACCTACAATTGCTTCCATCACCGCTTCCGTTGATCCTATAGCCCATAACGCCACCCAAAATATTAGTGGTGTCACAATCGCTGACGGAGACGGAGACACATTATATTTTTATTGTTCGAACACAACAACCGAACCTACTGCAGGTAACACCATCTGTACAGGGGGAACCACTAGTGATGCAAGTTCTCCTTACAACCTTGACTGTACATTCCCCGCTGGTTCAAATAAATATGTTGATGTGTGGTGCAGAGTATATGATGGTACTGATTACAGTACTGTTGTGCAAACAAATTATACTAGCTGGACTTACGGCAGTTTCAATTTCAGTGATGGATTAGGATATTGTAATGTGACAGGAAATGATAGTACTACTTGCGCGATTGATTTGACCTCTTACAGTAGTATTGATTACGCTTACATGGACGTGACAGGATTAAACGATTCCGGCGCGACTTATCCTTCCTCTCCAAACATTAGTATAGGGTCGGAGGAGGTGTGGAGTAACAGTGGTGATTATGCTATTGATCCAATCCCTGTTGGTACTTACAATGATAGTGATGGTGATTATTCTCTTGATGGTGCGGGACATATTTTTGTCTCTGGTGATTATGCTTATACCACCTCAGTTGTAGATTCCACATTGGCTGTTTGGAATATTAGTGCTCATGGTAATCCAGTTCCAGTAGGGACTTATACCAGTATATCGGGTAATGATTCATTACATAGTGTTCAGCAGATTTATGTCTCTGGTGATTATGCTTATACTGTTTCTGTTTCGGATGACACTTTTGTTGTTTGGAATATTAGTGCCCATGGCAATCCAGTTCCAATTGGTACTTATACAAGTGATTCAGGTAATGATACCTTAGATGGGGCTTATTCAATTTTTGTCTCTGGTGATTATGCTTATACTGGTTCATATAATGATGATACCTTGGTGGTATGGGACATAAGTGCCCATAGTGACCCTGTTCCTGTGGGAAGTTATACAAATGACGGGTGGGGTGATTATTCAATAAATACTCTGTGGGATATTTTTGTCTCTGGTGATTATGCTTATACTTGTACTGCTTCAAGTCATGTATTTGATGTTTTTGATATTAGTGCCCATGGCAATCCCGTTCCTGTTGGTACTTATGGTCCTGTTACTACAGGGGCTTATTCAATTGAAAGAGCAAGGTCAGTTTTTGTCTCTGGTGATTATGCATATATTGTATCACAAGAAGATGATAATTTAGTTGTTTTTAATATTAGTGCTCATGGCAATCCAGTTCCAATTGGTAATTATTCTAGTTCAGAAGGGGAGTATTCCCTTGATGGGGTATATGATGTTTTTGTCTCTGGCGATTATGCTTATACTGTTTCTAATGTGGATGACACTCTAGTTGTATTTGATATAAGTGCTCATAGTAACCCAGTTCCAGTAGCAAGTTATACTGATTCAGATGGGGATTATTCACTTGCAGGTGCCTTTTCAGTTTTTGTCTCTGGTGATTATGCTTATACTGGTTCATATGATAATGATACATTTGCTGTTTTCCAGATTGTAAATAATCAATTTTCATCCACGGAAACCACCACTGATTTCAGTTCTTCCCTTTCCACAGGAAGTATCAACTACTTCAACATCACCGCTTCCTCCTGGAGCAAGTTATTCTTAGATAATTTAAACATTAGCGCGAACCAAGCACCTACTATTAGTTCCATAACCGCTTCCACTGATCCTGTTGGTCATAACGCCACCCAAAATATTAGTGGAGTCACTATTGCTGACGGAGACGGAGACACATTATATTTCTATTGTTCAAACACTACCAATGAACCAACTGCAGGTAACACTATCTGTACAGGTGGAACCACTAGTGATGCAAGTTCTCCTTACAACCTTGACTGTACATTTCCTGGTGGTACTAATAGAACGCCTACTATCTGGTGTCGTGTTTATGATGGTACTGATTATAGTACTGCTGTCAGTACGACTTATGAATCCTATGTGGTAGGTAATTTCAATTTCAATGACGACCTATCGTTTTGTAATGTGACTAGCAATACACCAACTAGTTGTTGGATTAATCTGACAGATTACACTAGCATAGATTACGCTTACATGGATGTGACTGGGATTAGTGCTGGAGGCAGTTATCCTTCCTCCCCAAACATCTCCATCGGGTCGGAGGAGGTGTGGAGTCCTAGTTCAGTTTCAGATATTAGCAGTTCAACTGAATCTGTTTTTAATGAAGGTGTTTCTAATTATAATTCCATAGTTGAGCTTAGTGATGGTCGTTTAGCTGTGGCTTATAGAGATGGTGGGAATAATGATTATGGTACCTTTGCAATTTGTAATAGTAATGGTAGTTCTTGTTCTAAAAATGTTTTTCATACACATACAACAGATTATATTTCAATGACTGAACTTAGTGATGGTCGTTTAGCTGCAGCTTTTAAAGGAGATGGGAATGAGGGGTATTTTGCTATTTGTAATAGTTCTGGACAAAATTGTACTAATCCTTTATTTGACGGAACATATTCCAGTTATATGTCTTTAGTTGAATTAAGTGATGGTCGTTTAGCTGTTGCTTATAGAGATGATGGTAACGGAGGGAATGGGACATTTGTTATTTGTAATAGTTCTGGTGAGGCTTGTAGTAATTCCACATTTAATGCAGGTATGACGGCCTATATTTCAATGACTGAACTTAGTGATGGTCGTTTAGCTGTCGCTTATAAAGATGAAGGCGGTTCCAGTTATGGTCGTTTTGCAATTTGTAATAGTTCTGGTGAGGCTTGTGTGGAAACTATATTCAATTCAGCAACCACCACATTTATTTCTATGGCTAAACTTAGTAATGATAGTTTAGCTGTTGTTTATCATGATGATGGTAGTTCAAGTTATGGCACTCTTGCTATTTGTAATAGTTCTGGTGAGGCATGTGCTGAATCTTTTTTTAATGAAGCTACTACTTATCATATGTCTTTAGTTGAATTAAGTGATGGTCGTTTAGCTGTTGCTTATAGAGATGATGGCAATTCAAGTTATGGCACTTTTGCTATTTGTAACAGTAATGGTGAAGATTGTACTTATAAAGTTTTTAATGAAGCTAGAAGTGATTATATTTCAATGACTGAACTTAGTGATGGTCGTTTAGCTGTTGCATACAATGATGATGGCAATTCAGATTATGGCACATTTGCAATTACTAATAGTCTGAAAGAATATTCATCCACAGAAACCACCGGAGACTTCAGTTCTTCCCTTTCAGTCGGTTCCGTTAACTACTTCAACATAACTGCAACAACATGGGGGAAATTATTCTTGGACAATTTAAACATCAGTGCTAACCAAGCACCTACAATTGCTTCCATCACCGCTTCCGTTGATCCTATAGCCCATAACGCCACCCAAAATATTAGTGGTGTCACAATCGCTGACGGAGACGGAGACACATTATATTTTTATTGTTCGAACACAACAACCGAACCTACTGCAGGTAACACCATCTGTACAGGGGGAACCACTAGTGATGCAAGTTCTCCTTACAACCTTGACTGTACATTCCCCGCTGGTTCAAATAAATATGTTGATGTGTGGTGCAGAGTATATGATGGTACTGATTACAGTACTGTTGTGCAAACAAATTATACTAGCTGGACTTACGGCAGTTTCAATTTCAGTGATGGATTAGGATATTGTAATGTGACAGGAAATGATAGTACTACTTGCGCGATTGATTTGACCTCTTACAGTAGTATTGATTACGCTTACATGGACGTGACAGGATTAAACGATTCCGGCGCGACTTATCCTTCCTCTCCAAACATTAGTATAGGGTCGGAGGAGGTGTGGAGTAACAGTGGTGATTATGCTATTGATCCAATCCCTGTTGGTACTTACAATGATAGTGATGGTGATTATTCTCTTGATGGTGCGGGACATATTTTTGTCTCTGGTGATTATGCTTATACCACCTCAGTTGTAGATTCCACATTGGCTGTTTGGAATATTAGTGCTCATGGTAATCCAGTTCCAGTAGGGACTTATACCAGTATATCGGGTAATGATTCATTACATAGTGTTCAGCAGATTTATGTCTCTGGTGATTATGCTTATACTGTTTCTGTTTCGGATGACACTTTTGTTGTTTGGAATATTAGTGCCCATGGCAATCCAGTTCCAATTGGTACTTATACAAGTGATTCAGGTAATGATACCTTAGATGGGGCTTATTCAATTTTTGTCTCTGGTGATTATGCTTATACTGGTTCATATAATGATGATACCTTGGTGGTATGGGACATAAGTGCCCATAGTGACCCTGTTCCTGTGGGAAGTTATACAAATGACGGGTGGGGTGATTATTCAATAAATACTCTGTGGGATATTTTTGTCTCTGGTGATTATGCTTATACTTGTACTGCTTCAAGTCATGTATTTGATGTTTTTGATATTAGTGCCCATGGCAATCCCGTTCCTGTTGGTACTTATGGTCCTGTTACTACAGGGGCTTATTCAATTGAAAGAGCAAGGTCAGTTTTTGTCTCTGGTGATTATGCATATATTGTATCACAAGAAGATGATAATTTAGTTGTTTTTAATATTAGTGCTCATGGCAATCCAGTTCCAATTGGTAATTATTCTAGTTCAGAAGGGGAGTATTCCCTTGATGGGGTATATGATGTTTTTGTCTCTGGCGATTATGCTTATACTGTTTCTAATGTGGATGACACTCTAGTTGTATTTGATATAAGTGCTCATAGTAACCCAGTTCCAGTAGCAAGTTATACTGATTCAGATGGGGATTATTCACTTGCAGGTGCCTTTTCAGTTTTTGTCTCTGGTGATTATGCTTATACTGGTTCATATGATAATGATACATTTGCTGTTTTCCAGATTGTAAATAATCAATTTTCATCCACGGAAACCACCACTGATTTCAGTTCTTCCCTTTCCACAGGAAGTATCAACTACTTCAACATCACCGCTTCCTCCTGGAGCAAGTTATTCTTAGATAATTTAAACATTAGCGCGAACCAAGCACCTACTATTAGTTCCATAACCGCTTCCACTGATCCTGTTGGTCATAACGCCACCCAAAATATTAGTGGAGTCACTATTGCTGACGGAGACGGAGACACATTATATTTCTATTGTTCAAACACTACCAATGAACCAACTGCAGGTAACACTATCTGTACAGGTGGAACCACTAGTGATGCAAGTTCTCCTTACAACCTTGACTGTACATTTCCTGGTGGTACTAATAGAACGCCTACTATCTGGTGTCGTGTTTATGATGGTACTGATTATAGTACTGCTGTCAGTACGACTTATGAATCCTATGTGGTAGGTAATTTCAATTTCAATGACGACCTATCGTTTTGTAATGTGACTAGCAATACACCAACTAGTTGTTGGATTAATCTGACAGATTACACTAGCATAGATTACGCTTACATGGATGTGACTGGGATTAGTGCTGGAGGCAGTTATCCTTCCTCCCCAAACATCTCCATCGGGTCGGAGGAGGTGTGGAGTCCTAGTTCAGTTTCAGATATTAGCAGTTCAACTGAATCTGTTTTTAATGAAGGTGTTTCTAATTATAATTCCATAGTTGAGCTTAGTGATGGTCGTTTAGCTGTGGCTTATAGAGATGGTGGGAATAATGATTATGGTACCTTTGCAATTTGTAATAGTAATGGTAGTTCTTGTTCTAAAAATGTTTTTCATACACATACAACAGATTATATTTCAATGACTGAACTTAGTGATGGTCGTTTAGCTGCAGCTTTTAAAGGAGATGGGAATGAGGGGTATTTTGCTATTTGTAATAGTTCTGGACAAAATTGTACTAATCCTTTATTTGACGGAACATATTCCAGTTATATGTCTTTAGTTGAATTAAGTGATGGTCGTTTAGCTGTTGCTTATAGAGATGATGGTAACGGAGGGAATGGGACATTTGTTATTTGTAATAGTTCTGGTGAGGCTTGTAGTAATTCCACATTTAATGCAGGTATGACGGCCTATATTTCAATGACTGAACTTAGTGATGGTCGTTTAGCTGTCGCTTATAAAGATGAAGGCGGTTCCAGTTATGGTCGTTTTGCAATTTGTAATAGTTCTGGTGAGGCTTGTGTGGAAACTATATTCAATTCAGCAACCACCACATTTATTTCTATGGCTAAACTTAGTAATGATAGTTTAGCTGTTGTTTATCATGATGATGGTAGTTCAAGTTATGGCACTCTTGCTATTTGTAATAGTTCTGGTGAGGCATGTGCTGAATCTTTTTTTAATGAAGCTACTACTTATCATATGTCTTTAGTTGAATTAAGTGATGGTCGTTTAGCTGTTGCTTATAGAGATGATGGCAATTCAAGTTATGGCACTTTTGCTATTTGTAACAGTAATGGTGAAGATTGTACTTATAAAGTTTTTAATGAAGCTAGAAGTGATTATATTTCAATGACTGAACTTAGTGATGGTCGTTTAGCTGTTGCATACAATGATGATGGCAATTCAGATTATGGCACATTTGCAATTACTAATAGTCTGAAAGAATATTCATCCACAGAAACCACCGGAGACTTCAGTTCTTCCCTTTCAGTCGGTTCCGTTAACTACTTCAACATAACTGCAACAACATGGGGGAAATTATTCTTGGACAATTTAAACATCAGTGCTAACCAAGCACCTACAATTGCTTCCATCACCGCTTCCGTTGATCCTATAGCCCATAACGCCACCCAAAATATTAGTGGTGTCACAATCGCTGACGGAGACGGAGACACATTATATTTTTATTGTTCGAACACAACAACCGAACCTACTGCAGGTAACACCATCTGTACAGGGGGAACCACTAGTGATGCAAGTTCTCCTTACAACCTTGACTGTACATTCCCCGCTGGTTCAAATAAATATGTTGATGTGTGGTGCAGAGTATATGATGGTACTGATTACAGTACTGTTGTGCAAACAAATTATACTAGCTGGACTTACGGCAGTTTCAATTTCAGTGATGGATTAGGATATTGTAATGTGACAGGAAATGATAGTACTACTTGCGCGATTGATTTGACCTCTTACAGTAGTATTGATTACGCTTACATGGACGTGACAGGATTAAACGATTCCGGCGCGACTTATCCTTCCTCTCCAAACATTAGTATAGGGTCGGAGGAGGTGTGGAGTAACAGTGGTGATTATGCTATTGATCCAATCCCTGTTGGTACTTACAATGATAGTGATGGTGATTATTCTCTTGATGGTGCGGGACATATTTTTGTCTCTGGTGATTATGCTTATACCACCTCAGTTGTAGATTCCACATTGGCTGTTTGGAATATTAGTGCTCATGGTAATCCAGTTCCAGTAGGGACTTATACCAGTATATCGGGTAATGATTCATTACATAGTGTTCAGCAGATTTATGTCTCTGGTGATTATGCTTATACTGTTTCTGTTTCGGATGACACTTTTGTTGTTTGGAATATTAGTGCCCATGGCAATCCAGTTCCAATTGGTACTTATACAAGTGATTCAGGTAATGATACCTTAGATGGGGCTTATTCAATTTTTGTCTCTGGTGATTATGCTTATACTGGTTCATATAATGATGATACCTTGGTGGTATGGGACATAAGTGCCCATAGTGACCCTGTTCCTGTGGGAAGTTATACAAATGACGGGTGGGGTGATTATTCAATAAATACTCTGTGGGATATTTTTGTCTCTGGTGATTATGCTTATACTTGTACTGCTTCAAGTCATGTATTTGATGTTTTTGATATTAGTGCCCATGGCAATCCCGTTCCTGTTGGTACTTATGGTCCTGTTACTACAGGGGCTTATTCAATTGAAAGAGCAAGGTCAGTTTTTGTCTCTGGTGATTATGCATATATTGTATCACAAGAAGATGATAATTTAGTTGTTTTTAATATTAGTGCTCATGGCAATCCAGTTCCAATTGGTAATTATTCTAGTTCAGAAGGGGAGTATTCCCTTGATGGGGTATATGATGTTTTTGTCTCTGGCGATTATGCTTATACTGTTTCTAATGTGGATGACACTCTAGTTGTATTTGATATAAGTGCTCATAGTAACCCAGTTCCAGTAGCAAGTTATACTGATTCAGATGGGGATTATTCACTTGCAGGTGCCTTTTCAGTTTTTGTCTCTGGTGATTATGCTTATACTGGTTCATATGATAATGATACATTTGCTGTTTTCCAGATTGTAAATAATCAATTTTCATCCACGGAAACCACCACTGATTTCAGTTCTTCCCTTTCCACAGGAAGTATCAACTACTTCAACATCACCGCTTCCTCCTGGAGCAAGTTATTCTTAGATAATTTAAACATTAGCGCGAACCAAGCACCTACTATTAGTTCCATAACCGCTTCCACTGATCCTGTTGGTCATAACGCCACCCAAAATATTAGTGGAGTCACTATTGCTGACGGAGACGGAGACACATTATATTTCTATTGTTCAAACACTACCAATGAACCAACTGCAGGTAACACTATCTGTACAGGTGGAACCACTAGTGATGCAAGTTCTCCTTACAACCTTGACTGTACATTTCCTGGTGGTACTAATAGAACGCCTACTATCTGGTGTCGTGTTTATGATGGTACTGATTATAGTACTGCTGTCAGTACGACTTATGAATCCTATGTGGTAGGTAATTTTTATTATAATGATATTGAATCGTATTGTAGTGTTACTTCGAACGATAGTACTAGTTGTTGGATTAATTTAACAGATTACACCAGCATCGATCACGCGTATATGGATGTGAGTGGGATTAGTGCAGCTTCTTATGATTTAACTACCGGAACATCACTCGAATTTGATTCCGTTTATGGTTTATATAATTCATTAGTTCAAATTAATGATTCCCATTATTTGAATGTTTATACGGGAGAAGATCTTGATGGTTATGCTGTAGTTTTAACTGTAGATGGAACTACTATCACAAATGGAACAGCACTAGAATTTGATAGTGATAATGGTGAATACAATTCAATGGTTCAAATAGACTCAACTCATTATTTAAATGTTTATGATGGTGAGGGTAGTGATGGTTATGCTGTTGTTTTAACAGTTGATGGTACCACTATAACAAATGGAACAAAATATGAGTTTGATACTGTAAGAGGTCAACATAATTCTTTAGTTCAGATAGATTCAACACATTATATTAATACCTATAGGAATGGGACTGGTGTTGCAGTTGTTTTAACTGTTAATCAAACTGATTGGACAATAACGGCTGGTTCAAAATTAGAATTTGATTCTAATGATGGGCAAAATAATGATTTGATTAAAATAAATGATACTCATTATTTAAATTTGTATACTGGATTGGGTCTTGATGGTTATGCTGTCGTTTTAGAAGTTGATGGTACAACCATAACAAATGGGACTCCTTTTGAATTTGAAACCGAAAATAGTGGTGCTTTTTCGATTTCTCAAATTAATGAGACTCATTATTTAGCTACTTATCAAGGTTTAGATAGTGATGGTTATGCTGTAGTTTTAATTATTGATAATATGGCAATAACAAAAGGAACAGCAATTGAATTTGATTCTAATGATGGTAAAATGAATTCATTAGTTCAAATAGATGCAACCCATTATTTAAATACTTATCAAGGTTTAGATGGTGATGGTTATGCCGTCGTATTAACTGTTGATGGTACAACCATAACAAGTGGGACTCCTTTTGAATTTGATACGACATATGATTCTTATAACTCTTTAGTTCAAATAGATGCAACCCATTATTTGAATGCATATTCAGGTACTGATTCAGATGGTTATGCAGTCGTTTTAGAAGTTGATACTTTAAGTGGGTATCCAGTATCACCAAAGATAGAGATTGATGGAAGCGAGGTGTGGAGTTATAGTGGTACAATAATTGATAGCTCATGGTGTTATCAAGAAGACCCTAAGGTTTCTAATCAGAAAGGCAATGATGGTTCTTGTGATTTGGTTTATACTGGTGATTATCTTACTGGTGGTGATAATAGTATTTATAGAGGGTATATATTAATTAATTATACTATCCCAAGTGGTGCATTAAATTCGAGTAAGTGGCTTATGAAAAATGGTAATAGAAGTTTTTATAATATTTCTTTATCAAATTGTTCATTTAGTGGGGGAACTCTTCAATTAGGTGTGAATGGTACATCACCAGGGTATACATCTCAACCAATGTGTTATGATGGTGTGAAGTGGATTAATATAGGGGAAGATGGGGGTGATGCTGGCGTTGGCTTTAATTCTAATGCAGATGTTTCTTATTTAAATAGGAGTTTCGATGGTGAGGGGGCTAGTGGAAGTTATGTTGATGGGGGTTTACCTACCTCTCTGTATTATTACACAGAAATCGGTGAAGGTTGGCTTAATAAAATAGCATTATATGAAGAAGCCATATATTGGGACATTCCAACGTTTAATTATACATTCCAATCAACAGAAACCACTGGAGACTTCAAAGGGAATTTAACTTTAGGAGCAATCAACTACTTCAACATCACCGGAACTACTTGGGGAAAATTATGGTTAGACAACCTTAACATTTCAGCAAACATAGATACCTGCACATGTCCAGGCACTGGCACTTGGAACATTAAAGCGTCAGATCATTGTAATATAACGACTGATTGTGATATGGGTGGTGGTAATATTAATATCAGCGGAGAAGGGTCGTTTAATATTGATGGTGCTTACATAACTAATTTTGTTAATTTAATCATTGAAGGGCTTAATAGTACTAATAGGTTGTATGTTAGAGCAGTAAACGGTGGTGGATTTTCTTGAAATACATTTTATTAATTTTAATATTATTCATTCCTATAGCGTTAGCGTTCACAGGTAACGGTTCAACAATAAGCTTAACTTCTCGCATAGGTTCTATTAGTCTTACTGGTGAGCAAGGAGATCTTTTTATTAAGGGTTTTGATCACTTGGTTGTTGGCAATGATTCAACATTGACTTTTATTGTTGATTGGGGTTGGAACACTCAATTGTTAAACAGCACACGGTTCACTTACCCATCCAACTTAACTTTGAACAATCACAGCCCAACTTTAGTCCAGAACTGGGATCATTTGAATATCAGTATAGGTGTGACCAGTAACGAGACAGGCACTGAAGGTGTCAATTTCACTATAACTGCACCTAACGGATCTAAAATTTTGGATAGAGTTTCAGGCATAAACACAACACCTAATGTATGGAATAGCACATCTTTCACGATAACTGATTCAGGCACATGGGGTTTTAATGCAACTTATTGGGATTATCAGGATGATATAAATTTTAAGTATTGGTCAGTTGTCGTGCCAACAGATTCAGTAACCATATCACCTTCAATCCAAAGATTGATTTCTGATAATCCAAGGAATGCTACCCAATATTTTAATTTATCATTGTATCATAATACAAAAACACCTATCAATTACACTTTTAGTGGTGGGATGGATAATTACACTTGTTTAAGTCTTAACCTACCTTATAGTGATTATGTGATAAAAAATTATAGTATAACTGATCCTTTTAAAATACCTGTTAATATAGTGAATAATTGCTCAAATGATTCTGTGGCTATTGGGGTTTATAAAGGTAGGATTAATATTACTAGGATTATTGACGGAACTGAATATAATAGTAATATCAGTTTGTCTATTGGTCAAGGTTCTGGTGAGATATGGGCCATAAATACTTCTTCAGAATACTGCTCATTATTGGACCAAAATTGTTATCAGGACGATTCTATTTTGACAAGTGAATCTATCCAATATAATGTGTTATTTAATAATACTGGAACTTACAATTTAACATCCTGTACCCCTTCCTTAGGGGGCACTTTTGCTGGACAATCGTTCATTACTTATTCAAATAGTTCATTTAGTGTAGATACCCATAATACCACACAAATAACGATTTATATGACTACACCAACTTCGGGTTCATATACTGGTTTTTTAGAAGTTACTTGTTCCTCAGATGCATTACTTAATCTTGACACATTATCAAGTAGGGGTGTTAATAACCAACCTTATTTTAGTTTATTAGTGACAGCACCTACTGAAGGAGGTAGCAGTACACAAGGAGGAGGGGGTGATACTCCTAGTAGAACAACTACAACTACAACAACAACGGAAGAATCAGTTAACGCGACTAGTGTCTCTTTAAAATGTGGGAATGGGTTATGCGAACCTGGTGAAGATCCTGGTAGTTGTCCAGAAGATTGTAAGGTTAATCTGGATACAATCTTCTGTTTATCTGGTGAACATTGTGTTTGGCGTGCTGTGTGGTTCAGTAAATTAATGGTTTTTGCTGGGTTAGGTATCGCTATTATGGTTGTCTATAGGAGGATAGAAAACCAAAATAAGAATGGTAAAAGATAATTTGCTTTGGTTGGTATTGTTTGTAGTGTTTGCAATATTTTTTATTAATAATATTGATCATCAAGACTTCCAACAGAATCCTGCTCCTGTCCAGGATATTACTAATTATGTAGAGCCTGAATTAAATGGGTCTTTTTTAGATACAATAGGTTACAGAGTGTATCCCTCACATCCAGTTATCGGATGGATTATTGCTATTAGTATCCCAATTGTGTTATTCTGTTTTGTAGATAATTACTTAAAAAGGAGGTTTGGGAGATAATGCCTATCACCAGTAAAGAGAAACCACTATTATACATGATTTTAGGAATATCAGTTATTGCAGTAATTGGCTTGTTAACAAAAAGTCCTTTTTTTACAGATACAAGCACGTTGTTAGGAGTAGAGATCTTGCAATTAATATTGATTTTATTGTTGGCAAAGAAGTAATATGTGGTTATCAAAACTAGAAAAATTTGCTTTAGGAATGTTTGTGCTAGATTCCATTGTGACATTACAAGGTGTAAATCCTAATTATTCTAATGAAGGTAATCCTATTGTGCAATGGATTTTTTCACATGGTCCGTTAGCATTATTATTGGCGTGGTTTATTTGGGCTGTTGTAATAATCAAGATTCATAGGAAGTTAAACAAACCATACAAAGATGTTTTTATCTGGGTTATCGGTGTTTCACATGGTTTGGCAGCCCTTACTTGGTTAAGTCCTGAATGGTCACATTTATTGTGGTTTGGATCCAATTTTGATTTTGTAACACTTTCCTTGTATCAAATTTATTTTGGTGTTGTATTTGCCATAATATTCACCTTAAGGGTACCACACACTTGAGTGTGTTGGGGGAATTGAGGTTCCTCCTCCCCACTGGACATGCGTAACATTTATATATTAATCCAATCTTACTGTCACTATGAAACTTGTTGCCACCATCAAAATCAAAGTTAATCAACATCAAGAACAGCTTATTCAAATGTTTAACAAATTTACTCGTGCTGTTCAGTATGCTATTAATAAAGGTTTTGACGCTAAAATCTCTAACCGTTTTACTCTTCATCATCTTGTTTATAAAGACCTCCGTGTTATGTTTAATCTTCCTGCTGATTTTACTGTTGAAGCTATTGGTAAGGCTTCCGAAAACCTCAAATCGACTGAACTTAAAAAGCGTCCAATCATAAAAAAACCATCTATAAGTTTCAATCGCAAACTGTTTACTTTCTCGTTTGATAAGGTTAGGTTGGCTACTTTTACTCCACGAAACAGGATTGACATACCAATAACTATTCCTGAATACTACTGGCAATATTTGGATTGGCGATACCAAACTCTTGAATTGATCAAAATTAAAAGGGCTGTTTATTTCCACATCACTTTCGCTAGAGAGGTCACTACCCCTATTTCTTGTGGCAACAAGATTATGGGTGTTGATCTCGGCGTTAATAACCTTGCTGTCTGTTCTGATGGTAAGGTCTTTAAAGGACATAAAACCAAAATAATTCAACATAGATATTTGAGACGTAAACTCCAAGCTAAAGGCACAAAGTCTGCTAAGAGAAAACTTAAAATGATCTCTGGTAGGCAGAAACGTTATATGGCTTGTGTTAACCATAACATCAGTAAGACTATCGTGAACAGTGCAAGTTGTATTGTACTGGAAAACCTGAAAGGTATCCGTAAAAAACGGACAAAGTATATGGGTAAAAGGCTTAATAGATGGCTTAACAGTTGGTCGTTCTACCAACTCCAAACTTTCATCCAGTACAAAGCTGAACGACAAGGCAAGCATGTCATGTTTGTCAATCCTTATATGACTAGCCAAACCTGTTCTACTTGTGGGACTAAAGGTTCTCGATACGGTGATAGTTTTGTTTGTCTTCATTGTGGTTTGTCTCTCCAATCTGATTTCAACGCTTCTTGTAACTTGCGTAGGCTGCATGTAACACAGCCAAACAGTTCGTGTGATGATGTCAAATGCATTTTTAATAATGTAATTGCGACTGAGCACAGGGCTAAAAGCCCCGCACTTTAGTGCGTGGGATTATGTTACATGGTACATTATAACCAAAAAAACCGTTAACTTTATATATTCCAAAATATTATTATAACTAGTGTGTGGCTGGTTCTAGTAATTATCATAATCATGAGATTATTAATCATTGCAATACTTGTCGTAGGAGGTTTAGTAGCTTTTAATTCATATGATAAAAATCTTGATCCAATGGAATCTGTTATTGATTTGAAGGATCAGAGTTTACATAAAATTAATGAGTTCACTGAAGAACCTGATGATCCAGTAGACGATAATTCCAATACCAATGTTTCCGATGATGTTACAACAGTAGAAAATTCATCAGACAGTGATATAAATGATGACCCAACTGTAGAATATGATAAAATAATCTATGGGAAAGTTGAAAAAACAATTAGGTTATCATGTGAGTATGACAGTGAATGTCGTGACGCTTACCCTGATGCTTGGAACATTGAATGTGATAAAACAACAGGGTTGTGTATTGAATATTACTAACGGGCAAGGTGTGGTTCATGATTACCATGTCCAATAAATTTATCCAATTCGTGAAAAAGAACTCCTTTGGAGCTAGCCTTGGCGCTATCACTGGAGTAGTATACTCGTTGTTATATTATAACATAACAGGCGTTTTCTTTGCGTTAGAACCGTTATTCCCAAATACAGATCCTTTGTTAATATCAGGTACTGAAAGCTTGTTATGGGCAGTTTTGGTGGGTTCTATGGCTGGTTTATTGCTTGATCATTTCATTGACTTAAAAAAAATAAGGGGAAGGGTTTTTAAATGGTAAAAAAATATGTTAAATCACATGAAAGATTATATCCTGTTAAAAGAAATGGGAAGAGGAAACCGGGCAAGGTAAAGGTTGGTGGTTTTAGAAAGCAGTTCAAGTCTGTCGGGAAAAAGAGGGAAATATCTGCCAAAGGAGTTATGCTTTATCCTATTGTTGATGAGTATGGTCATAGATTAGGATGGAGTACTAAACCTCCTAAAAAAGCATCCATGAAAAGCTTTGGGAGTTTTAGGGTGGTAAATCCTTCAGGTAAAACAGATAAGATTAATGGTAGGCCAGCGATATTTGATTATGCTAAACAGGCAGAAAATCATATAGATAGAAATAGGGGAGGCTCTAAATATTTTAGGATAAAAAAATGCTAAACGAAATATTACTGGGGTATGGTGCTTTAATGATTGCATTATTAATCCATGAATTAGGTCATATTCCAAAAAGCATTGTATTCAATTTTTTAATGTTCTCTGTCAAATTAGGTCCTGGAATAAATATCAAAATTAGATCTGCAGACAGGTTTTATCTTATTCCAATGTCATCAGCTATCGAAGCAGGAAATTTATTAAGTAAGAAATATAACCCTCTTATTGATACTGTGGCGAGGTATGGTGGTTTAGCTATTAATTATGCTGCAGCATACTACATAGCACAGATGGCCAATCCTTCTTTTTTTATAATATTGATAGGGGTATTTTCATTTATCCATTTCATATTGTATACAACATTAGGATGTTATAATCAAGAAGTTTACGTTGTTAATGGCGTGAAAGCACAGGTGTATGATGATGTGCCTAATAGCATGAAATACTTGTTTCTTCCCATTGCAGTATTCGTTTTTTTACAGTTATGGTCTTTCTATCAACAATATTTATGGCCAATACCTGCAATTATTACAATTATTTGGTTAATCGAACCTAAACTAAGGAGAGGATGATATTATGACAAAAAAAACAGTTAACGTAAAAAAACACCCTAGACATTATAAGTCTAAATCAGGTAGGATAAAAAGGACAACAGTCCATAAACATGATCGTTCAATTAAAATAAAGAGATCGTTTGGTTCTGCGAACATTAAACTAAAAAAACCAGTTAGTAAAAGGAAAAAACAGGAACAAAAAATATATAGTCTGCAAGAAATCATTGATTCTGCAAAAAGAAAAGATAAACCATCAATACGTAGTAATAAAAACAAAAAGAAATCACCTGAAGAGAAAAAACAGGAAACAATTTCATTTATGGGTGGCATCACAAAACATATGACTGCTAAAGGTGTTGAGTACACAATAAGTCCGGAAACAATAAAACGATATAATACATGGATTTCTATGCTCCCACCTGGTCCACAGAGAGAACTGGCACGACAATCTTTTAAAGACACACAAAATGAAGTACGTAAGTTGAATAAATCTGCTAAAATGGGTTTGGGTACTGGCTCTGTAAATGAAAGTGGGTCTGATGAAGAGATAGTTTCTTCAGGAAATGTGGCTATACTTGGTGGTGATGGGGAGATCATAAGAGGTAAGAAGGAACAACCGCTGGTAACATTAATTCCTAAGTATGGTAGAAGTTATGATGATATAAAATCATATCTCATATCTCAAATAATTTCTAAAGAGAAGAAAAGTGATCCTATTGCATTAGAACCTGGTGTGGGTATTAAAGAATTAAAACGAGATATTCAAATGATGGATGATCTTAGGAAAAAATTAAACAGAATGCCTACTGAATCTGAATGGAAGAAAATAAAAGCTTCTACTGGTTATGATGATTTAATCGTAAAAGTTGATTCGCCAGGTAGTTTCCAAGTTGAAGAACAAGATGATGATGATTTTGTTCATCCAACATTGAAATGGTTGGCCAAGCAAAAATTGACTAAAGAGTCTAGGAAAAAAGTGGAACAATTAGAAAATGTTAATTCAAGGTACGATCGTATTAAATCCTGGGCTGAAGGAACTAGTAAACTTAATTTGGTAGAAACACCTAGTAAAAATCCATTAGATGTGCTTAAATTAACAAAGAAACAAGGTCTTGCAATTAAATCTCACTTGAGGAAAGGAACCCGTCCAAAGAATTATTCACCTAGTGAATGGAGTGCTATATCTGGATTGTTTGAACAGTATAATGGTCCATCAAAATATATATCAGAAGGTGATAAGAATGTTTCGTTGTGGGATAGCGTAAAAAGGGGTGACCCTTTAATAACTAAATCCCAATGGAAAAATAAACAAATCCCTAAATACAGTAATCCTCTTAGACAGATGAATATTAAAAAACTATTCGATAGTAATATCCAACCTCATTATTTTTTAGAGGAAGATGAATCTAGGAAGATCAGGAAGATTGAAAAAGCAATTTTGGATAAGGAAAAAGCTAATGAATCTCTTGGTGATTTGAATGAATATATACGGAAATTACCTAAAACTAAGGAATCTTTTT
>JGI10211J34971_10000916_pt1 | contig 24645 bp, 19 predicted proteins | sample Etolagsediment_FD_34971 | JGI IMG/M metagenome (IMG submission 34971)
TATAAACTCTGAGATTACGATAACTTATTCTATCAGGAAACTCATTCCAAATGTTTGGAGAAACCATGTATTCCTTGTGGTCAAACATCCCCTTGAAAACATCAACCATTGTTCCATTCGTCAAGTTACCGATAATAACAGGAAACCAATCTCGTTTCGGTGGTCCCGGGGAAAACATTGACCATGCTTGATCTAAACCAACCACATGCATTGCGAAATCCCACGAATCGTTCACTTTATCATCACTGTCCTTTAAAAACGTTTTCAAATTCCACGAAACAACCGCAATCAGTCCCAGTAAACACACACAGTTTTTTACCACCGTGTTTAATTGGAAGTAACGCTTCCTTTTCTTTTCATTTCTTCCGTTTCTTCCGTTTCTTTCGTTTCTTCTTTGGTTTCTTTTTTCTTTCAAACGAGATTTGGTATTTTCCATGATTTGTAATAAATCCCAGAAATACCCTGGTGCCAAAAGAATAGTACATGCTAACATTATGTATGTAAAATGACCAAGATTCATCGATATTCCAAAAGAGAAATGCATGGTAAAAAATCCAAGAAACGATATTAGTTTGGCACCTTGGTTAGGCGTGAGCCACAACAAGGCTCCATAAAATTGCCACTTCAACACTGCAAATGTACTGGCACGCATAAACCATATTGAAGAATTCAATAACAAATCTCCAAATCTAGTCCGAAAATAATAAATATTCTCTAATGCTTCTCTACTCGCGTCTCCTGACATTCTCCACGAATACCCGGTCTTATGAGCATGTGCACAGAAATATATAATTAGCAATTGACAAACAGGCGCTAATGCAGTCAAACTATGCAATCCATTGTTCTTTTTGCGGGGCCGGTTATAAAAAGACGGTAGTGTTCCCTTTGGTGCTAGAATTAAAAAAAACAACATGACGCGATGTACGATATCACCACCAGATGCTACATATGGATTACGCATCTGGATTTGAATTGCCATGAACCAACAAACAAATGTACTACCCGGCACATCTACTATCATGCCAATTGCTGCCACACCATTAACGATGCATAGCAAAGTAGACCAAAATCGATATCCGTTTGCAAAATATATCGAGTATAGGTACTTTGGAGCTCTATTATGAACAAGTACACTTCTAGGACAAATTCCATAATCTGTGTACAGTACATCTATGTCGTTATATCGTTCCCACACGTCTAGTAAAATTGCTATTGCAATAGCGATTTGAAACACTCGAATTGATCGCGAATCAACTACCAAAGATTGCCATAAAATACTTCTTCTGGATTCATTTTTTCTTTTGAAATCCATTTTTTCGTTTGATAACTTTGTTTCAGTTCCTTTGGAAACACACTTCTTTCAAATACTATGTTTTCAATCACTCCAATCATAGAACCATTCAGCGATTTCCATATCCCCGGGGGTGCTGCAACGGTCAGCGCATTTTTATACCTTTTTTCATTTTCAATAAATCGCGCGTCCAAAAATGACTGTCTGATTTTCCAATTTTTTGAATATAAAGGTTCCGAATGCATATTCACTGACGCCATTTTGATCAAATGGTCGACATTTCTCTTTGGTAATTTTTCTTCTTTCTCCGGCTTGAATATCCATAGTATCAAATCGTCTACTATATCCTCCGTATGTTCCCATAACATCTCATATTGAATGACAAATATTTTTTCTTTCATTTTGTCTCGCATTTCCCACACATCTGCAACATAATCCACATATTCCCATAACGTACTTTTGTCTGGAAATGTTCCATACAATTCCATCATACAAACCAAAACATCTCTCGGATCTCTTAATATAAATATATACGACCAATCTTCCGCTTGTAAATTCCAAACACCAACTTTCGAATGAACTGTGTCGTTTTCTCTAATATTCACAACTAAATTATAAATATCACTATCCGGTTGAATGGTAGATATTCTTTTGAAAACCTCAAGGTTTTCCGAATATACACATCCGTTATTTTCTTTCATTCTACAATATTCTTGAAACAATCCCCTGACAATCTTTTCAATCCATCGTGTTCCGCTGCATACACTACCTTTGATTTCAAACACCCTTTCCTTTCCTTTCATCAAATTCTCTGAATCCCCCGAACTCCCATAGTAGTTCAGCTTTTCAGTATATATTCCAAATACCGCAAACGATAATAACAAAATAACTGAAAATGAAAAAAATCTATACACCCGAATCCACCACCTAAACATTCACAACTCTGTTTTTTCGAACCGTCCGTTAACAACAGCAACAGTTTCATTTTAATTTACTTAAGGAAACTTCCTTTTTCCTTTTTCTTTTTTCCTTTTTTTTCCCCGAGTGGGGGACAAAAATGGACACAAGGACGGGAGTTAGGGATAAAAATGATGTTTTGGATGAATGGGAAGATACATCAGATTCTGAAGAAGCTGAGCTTCCTGAATCGAGACGTAGAAGACGAACAATGGTTTCTGACGATGTCGCGATGGCGAGTCTTTCTGGGACAGTTTTAAAAAAACACGACAGACGTTGTTTTTCCGTACCTGTCCTTTCTACACAGACTAAAGTCGGGCTTATAAGAAAAAAGGAACAAACGAAGAGAAACAAAAATCCAGGGTCGATACGTTCCCTTTCACCTTTAGCAACGTGCAGCGGGTTACTCGAATTTGACAAAATTGGGGACAAATGGTCTGATTCAGAGGAAGGTAAATGGGTTTATCCTTGTTTGGAAAACTGGGAACTCTACAAAAACGAAAATGGTGACGTTCAACCAATTACGGATTTTCATAGTATTTCAGATATCGTCCACAACGATCCATATCAAGAAGAATTTGGATTGAAAGGATTATCAATAGATGACGAAAACTTTGGTAGCGATATATATACATCAACGGAATCGAGAATTGATCCTCTCAGTCATGAAAACTTGGATAAAAGAGTAGAAGAAATAACGAAAAGCGGAGATGCCGAAAGACAAGGACTATATCGTAGCGGGGCCCTTCCTAATCCAATGACTTCGGTTACCGACGGATACGTTACTTCACTTACAAAAACGACTAGTTCGCATGTCCATGAAATGGCTACGTCAGTACTTGATGCTTCGGTAATGGACGCATTGTCCAGTTCGGGATCATCTTTTACCTCATTTGCCACAAGAGAAGATTTAGAAATTCCAATCGACGAATTGGATAATTTTTACTCAAACGTTTTGGGCAACGCCGATGTTTTGAATGATGTTGAAATGATGTGCAAATCTATATCTTACGAAAAATCAGAAAAACCTGAAAAATCTGAAAGTCCTAATTTGAACGCACGAACGTCCAGACGGCAATTGATTGAAGATGTCATTCTGAATAACTTTTCCGCCGATACGGATTATCGAAAATGGGGTTCATGTAAAGATTCAATCAAAGAACGTCTACAATGGATGGGTGCGCGGTGTGATTCTAGATATATTGACGATTATCTAAGGGCCCCTATACCAAGTAGAAACGAACGAGCTTGTATACGTGGTGCGAAATGTTTCGGTAACATACTTCCCTGTGTCAAATCTTTTCCTCGTACTGCAGAAGATGTCACACATACGTCCGGGTTCACATTACGAGAATTTGAATTACCTTTACATCAAATTGCTAAGACCCAAAGTTCCGAATCTCGATCATTTGATGCTACCAAATCATTCAAACATACAAAAACAAACAAAGTCGGAGGATCATGTATTCTTTGTATCATGCTGAAGCAAACTCTCAAAGTGTGGCAAGTTGCTCAACGAGGCCAACCTTGGCCATACCAGATTCAATACTTTGAAGTTGCTGTCGGACCTCCATATGGATACACTAAAGATAGATTATTACCGGAAGTTCTACAAAAAAGCGGCGTTGAAACCGGTATAGTTTCGCCAACTCTAGGTTTGGTGATCGACGATTATCATCTCAGTACGACAACCAAAAAAGATTATGACGGACACGACATCACCGTTCCATGTTATTTGCAAACTGCGCGACATTTCTCACGCGCCTCAGTAACACAAGGATAATGGCCAATACCTCCAGCGAATTTACAATTTCCAAAAAATCCCAGCAAGTTTCCAAGGGGAAAGGGGGGAAAGAGGGGAAACTCATTGATGAAAACGAAGATTTATTTTCAAAGGACAATAGAGGGGAATATAGAATTCCTACGAAATCTTTTGAAGATATTTTGGATATTTTTCATTCCAAATTGAAAAAAAGAAATACCACTCATGAATTTTTGGCATCTTGTCGACCGATTCTTACTGGATCTATTTCCGAAGTACAAAAGCGTAATTATGAAGGAATTTGGGATTTGGATGCAGACAGAAGTGCGGCTGTAATCATTGGAGCGCATTCTTCGATGAGAAATGCGACATCGGTTGTTTCGAATGATACAGCTTTCATTAATTCAATGGTAGAACCTGTTGTTGGACCACCGTTGGGTGAAACGGGATGTTCGAGTGTGGGTTATAACTATTTGGGGACACCGAGGATGAATGGGCTTACGTTTTTTGTGAATACTTTTGATCCTCACTGGTGTACTAGGAAAATTGAACTTTCGCTGGGGAAGTTACTGAGGCGCAGTCTCAAATTGGCATCAAACAAAATCAAGGGACTTGAATCACCCTTACATAATTATGATTCTTTTTTTCAGAGTTTCCGCAAAGCTTTGGAAAACATCGATACTTTCCAATACATTATGGAAGAAATATGGAATGACCCGAAATACAAAACGGCATGGACGAATTGTGGAATTGGCATGATACCATCGATTGAAAGCGATATACGAAGTGTTTGGGATGGAAAGTTTCCTATCATTGAATCTAGACATAAGATATTGGTTCTATTGGTATGTCGCTTAATCTTTGGAACGCATTATCTTCCGTTTATGAATAGATGTGACAAAAACTATTTACAATTATGGATCGATAGTCTCCTCGATCTTGCCGAATTTATATTTATGGGAGGCAAGCACGGAACAACATCTATATCCGAAATGACAGATATATATTTAAAACGAAGCGGAGCGTACATATTGTTGTACCCACACGGACGACGTTTTGTACATATAGGTGAACTTCCTGATATGGCCGGTTGTGCATGGCGGAGTAATTTATGGAGAGATCACCCGGTTTCGGAAAAAGATCACCATGATCGTTTTATAACCGTATTTTTCAACAAATTAATGCACCACAAATGCCTGATTCGACGCTACCACCAAATGAGTAAGTCTCCTCCCTCTCCCCACCCGCTCCCTTAGCATAACTGACTGACCCACCTCCCAGCTATCAAGTATTGTAAAAAGGACAAACATTTAGGTTCCCTCATCCGTGACGTCCTGCACGTCCTCATGCTCGGAAATTACCCACAAGCAACTACCCGCCCTTGCTTTTTCGCTAGAATCCGCATGCGTCGCTATTTCCTCAAAATGTTTCGATGGAACGAGACTCAGTTTAAGAAATGGGTTACGGATAACAAGAAGACGCTGTATTACGTTATGCGGGAGTTCAATCATATTGTTATTCAAAGGCAAGCTGCCTTGGAAGAAGCGTTGCATACTACCCAGCAACGCAAAGCTCATATTCAGAACCTTTCAAAGGTTTGTGATGAAATGAGACATATGTTTTCGCTCAAGATTATGGAACATTGGCAAGTCGATACCGGGAATAATCTTATGAATGCTGCATTCAAGTGTATAGAAGAAAACGTGTTTTCTCTACACCATAAGAGACAACAAATCACTTATTCGAAATTGGTACATGGCTCGTTCGAAGTAGTGGTATACAGAGAAATCAAGAAATTTTGGACGTCCACTTCAAACGACGCCAAACGAGATATCGTTCAATCCCATTTTCTTTCCGTTCCGTTACTCTGTTCGAATTCAGAGTTTAGCTCTAATAAGAGCACTAAGTGCAAACCTTGGCTTACCGAGTTAGAACAGTGTTGCAATCTACACTTAAAAAAACGTGCCGAATTAAGAGGACACTTAAAATCTGCCACTCTTCATCCAACACATCCTGCCTTGCCTTTCTCATCCGACAATTCACATCAAATACCCGATATCGATTTAATGATATTAGAAAGAGAAAAAGCATACGCAACTACAGTTTTAAAAATGCTCAACAATGAAAAATGCGATCTTTTGTCCCTAGAGACAAAACTGCTGTCGAAAAACTGTATAAACAACTTGTCCAGAATTGTGAAATACCAAAAACAAATGGTAGGAACACATTTCGAAATATGGTGGTTAAGAATTGCCGGTATGAGTTGGATCGGATACGTTCTATTGCTGCACATGTACCAGATCTATCAATCCAAAAACTGCGCGGATACTCTTATCAAACAACTCGCATCCGGTATCTTTGCGCGAGCACCGCGCGATTTCGCTATTTTAGTAGCCTATTTGCGACTCAAAGCGTCCGACAAAACTCTACCAATCAAATTACCAAGAGTATTTTTAGGCGACCGAATTGCACGAAACCAACTGGCAACTTTGAGAAAGCGAGAAGGACTTCTACCTTGGCAAAAAACACCCGACGATCTTGGTAACAAATACTTTTGTGGATGTGGTCATTGGAAAGAATGTCTCGTAGATCACAATTCAGAAGATTCCAAAGACATATTTGCAATCGGATTGACAAAAACAGCTTATTGTAATCTAAGCAAGTCGCTCGTTTGTACAAGATTCAAAGATGAATGTTCCGAAAAGTTACGCACTGTTAATCTCATCGGGTCCGCCGTTCGATTAGGTGGAAAATACTACACTATATGCGCTACATGCGGCGTTCTCACAACATGGGAGGTTAACCGATACACCCATCTAGGCCCTTCGTGTGGATCTCACTCTTTCGTGCAAAGAAACCAACTTCTTGATTCCATTTACGGCCAAACCCTAAATTCTTCAGTAATGTTCCCCATATTGAAATTCAACTCTATCAATATGGGCTTGGAATATTGCAAATTCGATAGCCATGCTGTCCATTGCGCTTATTGTCACATACCACTCGATTCCGCTTCCCAACAACACTGTATGTTTACAATATGTACATGGAAATCGACGCTATACTTTCTCAAATCCCATACAAATCCTCTTCTTATCCCAAAAAACAAATCTCGCAATCTCGAAAAAGAAGAACATACATATTCAAATTCAAAACAAAGTCAATCAGAAACACCTTTTCCATCCCCCAAAACTTCTTACTCGGAATTCACGAAAACGGAGAAAACGGAGAAAACGGGGAAAACGGGGAAAACGGAGAAAGATGAAGGCGTCGATATGAAAGACATAGAACATATTTTCAAAGAATTACAACATGATTGTGTGATAGAAACAAATGCATCTGAATTCACACTGATGCGTTATTTGAAATCCAGATACAATACCAACATTTACGACGAAAACATCAGAAACAAATTTTCCGTTCCCTTTTTGGGGAAAGATGCATCTGAAAGCAACTTAGACGTTGGACTGCGGATCGTCTTCTTCTGTAGAAAAGACTGGTCGTATTTGAATAGAAGCCGAGCCTTTGAAGGCGTACCTCTCTTTGAAGACGTATGGAGATGTATACATTATCATAGATGCCGTGGAAAAAATTTGAACATGGTTCCGAGACATCGCAGAAATGTGTTTTACGGTTTAGAAAAGTTTTCTGAACATTCCGTCACTCCCGGAAAAAGAAGAAAATTCAAACAACTGACGAAAACAGAAAAGAAATCACGCAATATCCAACCGTTAAAAACGAACGACACCAAAATTTCAACTCAAATATCGACTTGGAGTAAAGGAACTGCGTCTTCCGGTAGAACCCGTTTGGCAAAAAAACTGAGGAATTTGGAGCGTGGAAAGTAAATTTTTTTTCTCCGTTTGGGTATACCTGTTTATTAAGATAGGAAAGTCATCATATGTTTCATAAGAAGGATCGTTATGGAGCAAACGTACAACGACCTTAGCGCTAACAGCGATACTCTAGCACTGGTAGAGTATTATCCTCCTATTCAACCGCCCTCAATACAGGTGAAAAACAAATTTTCTAAAACGGTCAAGAATGTCCGAGGCGCTGGTATCCAGTTGACAGACGCCATACAAAAGATAAATGAATACAAGAAAAAGATGGAATTGCATATCGAAGTTCTGGAACAAAGCCCCGTTCTAAAGAGACACCCTGAATTGCAAAATCTTTTGATTGAGCGGCAGCGCAGAGCTTTGAATGACACGCTTCCGTTAATATTTGACTGGAACATGCTGATGGAACGTTTCAAGGCATCGAATCGGAGTTTTGTGCCCCCGAAGACGTCCACTTTCGTATTGTCTGTGCTGCAAGATATGCCTCGCCGAATTGTTCCCCCCTTCAAAGATATTTTACCAAAACAGACTGAATCTATTCGCCTTCGCGTCCCACCATCAAGGGTTACACGAGACAGAGCGGTTGGCCATCCAGCTTCTCAAGAGAAAGAAGGAGATTTGATAATATCATTGATTTGACACATGTTGAATGGACATTTATATACGGAGCGTATTCAGTAAATTTTTTGGTGTAAGGTCACTGGAGTCTATGTTTTTTCACTAGAGGGATAGACTATGAAGTTGGACGGGTATAACACTTTTATGGATTTTTTTTTTAAAAAAGGAAAATGAAATTATTATAATAGTATAATTCTTATATATACTAATCGAAGATATGTATTCATATACACAATGATTGTGCCTGTGAAAAGTTTCAAAACAACCACCATTTATCCAATTGGTCCAAAGGTTAAAAAACAGCGTGCGGGTAAAGATAGTATATTTAACCCAGTTGGAAAACAGCGTTTGGGTAAAGGTAGTCGATCTGACCCAGTTGAAAAAAATACTCGAATGGTCAATGTTTTCATTGCTGGTGTGAATCATCGTTTCGAAGAAGAGGAATATATAAAACGTGTAAAAAGCATAGTCCAACCCCAAATACCCAATTTGTATGTGTTCACAGAAAGCTATGAGGGTTTTGAATCAACTACCTATGAAGATGAGGATCCTATTGCCAAGTTAGAAAACACAGTGACAGTATTAGTTTATTTATTACTGTCTTTTAATTTTCATAGAATTTACGAAGTACATGGCCATGTTAAACTTTCAAATGAAACGAAGATGATCCCGACTAACCGTCTCCTATCCGATTGTTTTGGAACGTTATTGACAATTTTCCTTCAATATAAAGAAATTCAGGGATGTTCGCCAGTGATTTTCAAGATGTTAAAAATAGAACTTTTCAAATATCGGAATCAATGGGATTATTTTAGAACCGAGGATCTCAATATCTTTACGACGATAATATATATTTTTATGAGTGTGTTTCCATACTTAGTGAAGTATTTCTCCTGGATTTTTATTACTGAGCCTGCTTGCATCCGGGGAAAAAAAACCGATGGTCTTCGAAAACACGATACGGCTATTTTTCTTAATTTTTATAGAATAATGCAAGCTTCCGACCAAAAAGAATTAAGGATGGATATAAACTTTTTTACGGATTTACGAGATTTTGTCACCGTCAACAAATTTAAGCAAATCGTTCAAAGTAACAAAGAAATGAATAATTTCTTGTTTATTTTTGGATCTGCACATGTTAACAGTTTGAAAAAGAAACTCAGCTATTTGGAACTTGACAAAGGCAATATTGATTTAAATATCGATACTTTTATAACGAGTGAAAAAGAGGAAAGCGGACCTGATGTAATAACCAATAAGACTATATTATTTTTCGGGGGGACAAGAGTAAGGCAGTCACGACGACGAATAAACCAACGAAAAACGGACTATGAAAAAAACAATTATTATGAAAAAACTTAAACAAATCAATTTCAAAAACATTGATAGACTAATGACAAGATTAAATATTAACCTTTTATTTAAAAAACAAAAACCGTAACATGAGAACCAGTGATATACATGAAAAAAAAACCTTGCATGAAGCTACAGGCGAATCCAAATTGAAAATTTTTACAAAAATATGTGCGGAGGTTCTTCAAATAATGCATTTAGAGCAAATATATCAAGTAATACCACCAAAACATCAAGCAATATTTCCATACAAATACATCTTCGAATTAAACAGGCCGTATATTCCGGCTGGGCCTACACAGCGCGATTCATTAGAATCGTATTTGACTAATTTATACTATTCATTTCATCACCCTTTTCGTATGCAAAGCGACGAGTCGAATGTGATAGTATTGAAAGATATGGTGAACGAATTTTTAAAGAAGCTCGAACCGCGTGTCAAACACCGTTACGAAGAGCAAAAAGAAACAAGATTGGATGTCGCCGAACTGATGGAATTGATATTTGATACGTTTGCCGGGCCTGAAAAGGTAGAAGATGATTTAGTACAACTCCGAGAAAGGGATCCGGCCTTTAAACTTCGATATCATAATGTATTGATGGAATGTCGTCTATTTCTCCGCCTTATGGGGTTGGCTTTGGGTATGATGCTTAGGGGGCTTCCGGTCAGCGAGCTCGATTACGATGATCTCATTTTTGAAATTTTCGTCAGTGATCATCGATTCAGAACTGGAACATTCTTTACAATGAAATCAGATTATAACGTTGGGAAATTTGAAGAAATGTCAGTTGAAGATTTCGCGGAAATCTTTAAAAATAAACACAAAAAGGCCATGGATGAAATCGATTACCTTTTTGAATTCTTCGAAGCATATGAACTTATCGATAGCTAATACCAATGTACCATTTAGTAAATTTGTAAAAAAATGGTTTATATAAAAGTCTTAAAAAAGAGTTTGGGTTTTATTTCATTTTTTAAAAAAAATACATTTCTCCATCCAGCTTCCCAAGAGAAAGAAGGAGATTTGATAATATCATTGATTTAACACATGAGATGGTCAAATGATTTGTAAAAAAATGGCTTATATAAAAGTCTTCAATGAAAATCATATCAAAAACAGATTTGCCCGTTCGTTTGCTTGATAACACTTTCAATGAAAATCATATCAAAAACAGATTTGCCCGTTCGTTTGCTTGATAACACTTTCAGTGAAAATCATATCAAAAACAGATTTGCCCGTTCGTTTGCTTGATAACACTTTCACACGAATCGGAGAGTGTTATCCGTGTTCGCAAGCATTGTCCGTTTTTATCTATACTACGTTTAGTCTAATGTCAATGTTTAATATGTAGTAAACAGTATTACCTACACATTATAGGCCCGTTTTCTTTCGTTTTATTGATAGAATCTTGCGGGCACAACATGTCTGAATTCCTCCAGATCAACACTATCGGCCACCAGATTGGACACTGGCTCCCACGTGTCGTCGCCCGGCCAACCGTACCAGCGCACGTGCCCCATCCACACCCCGTCGCTACCACATTTCACATCTAATACTTGCGACACTAACCAGTATGATTCTCCGTTCTGGCGGTGAACGGGCCCGGGGCGGTTCAAATCATGCGCTTTCATTTCCCAATGATTTTTACGAGTTCTAAACTATGGAGATTTAATATGGTCAAACATTAACTATGTAATAATATGGTGAGGGGGTGGACTCGAACCTGCGTTGCCATTTTCCAATGAATGGGTAGGGTAATGGCGACTCCACTATTCTAACGATTGACCGGTAAGGCTTTCAGCGAAAATCTTACCAACCCATTAAACGGGCAAATCTGTTTTTGGTATGATTTTCAATGAAAATCATATCAACCAATTAAACGGGCAAATCTGTTTTTGGTATGATTTTCAATGAAAATCATATCAACCAATTAAACGGACAAAACTACTTTTGATATGATTTTCATTGAAAGTATTACCGGTTGATAGCTTTTACAAGTTTAGTGTAATCGTTCAGTTGCCAGCATGCCTAGAAAGAAGAAAGCGCTGTTAAAGAAAAGAGAAAATGCTTTGAAAGTTAATGAAACCGACAGAGAGGATTGGTTTATTGGACCCGACGGAACGAATTTGCATTATGAGGAATTGACGCCTAGCGAACAACAAGAATGTGAAGATGATTGGTACTATGGACCAAATGGTCCTGCTGCTGATTTGTGTGTCAAAGACAAAGATGAACTTTTTACTTTGTTACAATGCACGGTTCATAATTTGCAGCGAAAGTAAAAGAAAAATACATTATATTATTTATATTCCATATTGTATGCTACGTAAGCTATATTCGTGGGTTGTATAGGTGAGTTGTATCCGTAACAAATCTTATCAAAAACAGTTTCGTCCGTTTGGTTGGTTGATAACACCTTTGGTGAAAAAGCTTTTAGTCCCTTAAAAAAAATATAACGCCTTTGATCCTGTTAAAGTGTTTAATTTTATAAATAACGTGTACGTATACTTGTATTTTCTTGGCAATAAATCCGGCGGCGCCGGGATGTGTGATGCACACGTTGGTATAGAATACTTAGATGTGAATCGAATATATTAATTATGGGATGATAATCTACCAGTGGGATTAGTAAGTGATACAAAAGGTGCGGGAACAATGGAACTTGGTCGGAATGTGATTGTGCCTCGATTTCGATCGATCGAATCAGATTTTGATTTTTATCATTTTTCTAAAAAAACGACGGGGGGTAAATCTATTGAGAAAGGCGATGTTGTTGGCATAGTTGTATTTCAAAGGTGTATTGAACATTTTGGAGTAGTACTAGGAACACGTCAAGACGGGGATTATGATGTGTTGATTTTGCGAACTAACCGATCTAAGCTTAAGAATATGAATACTGTGGGTGCGGGTTATTTCGATGAGCTCGTTGAACGAGAAGAAAACGAATTGAAAGATTTACAGACTCTCGTTTTTCCAGCATCAATGCTTTGGGAATTGAAGCTTGATTCGCACATAAGTTATTATTTACGAAAATATTGTACAAAGGAAGGTTTTGCTAAAAAAATACGCGAAACAATTGAAATTTATGAACAAAAGGAAAGAATTCGACCGAAAGAAGTTATTGATGAAACAGACGTTGAAAAAATCGTTGAGCATTTATTACGTTTGTATAAAACGGGCAAATATGCCATTGTGGGTTCCGATGGAAAGTCTAAATGGTACAATGTGCATAGCAGACGGCTTATCTTGGAAAAGACATGTAAAGAGCGTTCGTACCGGTTTAAGAAACGAGTCCGTTTGAAGAAAGGAAGTAATGAACGAGTTGTTGCGCGACTTGTAGGAAACGATAAGCAGCTGATTCTGGCTATTGTGAAAAGGTGTAAAACAGAAGACTTTGTAGAAGACGGATATGAATGATAATTATACTACAACAACCGAACCAAAGGATGCGAAGAATACTGCAAGGCCCAAGATGATAGCACCAGAACTCAAAATCAATGTCCAGAAATATGTCTCGGTATGAAGACTGGAGTGCGTACAAGAATGGTGGCCGTCGTAATGACTGCCTTCTCCACACACTATATAAGTCCCGTGATCTAGGTTTGACACTACTATTGCAGTGTGTCGTCCAAAATTTCTCCCGGATTTCAAATTTCTGTTTCCCATAGAAAATCTCTTTTTACCTTTACTATGATGCATATCTATTCCATAGGCTTCCAATAAACCTTCAATTTCATCATATTCATCATTGGTTTTTGAAGAATGAAGTTCTTTTTCGATGATATCGTATTGTGGATTAATCGAAATTTCGGCTTGTATGTAAAGCGGGATTTGCTTTGGTGAAATGGATTGGGCTTTCACGCATAGAGCCGATGAGCCGGATTTTGAATCTGTAATGGTGAAGGAAGCATTTCCTATGTTGTCGTGAAAATCGCCAGGTTGTTCAGCATTCTTTCCTACAAATTTCACCACATTCAGTTGCCCATGTCGATTCGTATTACAACCCGTTTGATTATGATGTTCAGGCTGATATGGTATGATTCCATGATGAAGATGTGTTTTTTCAATACCATGGTGATCCTGTAGTCTCTTCATTTCTTCAATTCGAATCAAAGCTTCAAATTCCGTTTGGCGAAGCGCACACGTCGTAACTTCATCAATTTGCACATCTAGGTATTTTGTAAAATCATTCAAATAAGTGCTAACCACAAAGCATATCGGCTCTCCATCCACAAAAGACGTAGTCGGTACCATTTCGTCCACAAATCCTGTTTTAGAATCATATTTGCGCTGCCAGGCATAGGTGTTTAAAGTAAACGGTGGCTTCTCTCTGCACAAACCATCGCCAATCCAACAAAAGTTGTGTTTTCTTTTTTCCTGAACCCCCCACCGGCATTCTTCGTCCTTGACACAGCTTACACATTGCCCAAATTCATTTCCGTTTTCTCTGGCCTCGTATTGTTTACATTCTGGTATTTTCACACATCCTTTCGATTCTTTATCACAATACTCCCCTTTGTCACATTCAAAATCCCTAAAACAACCCGAAATGATTTGTAACGCTTCGTCACTACAATGAATGGATGGAACCAGGGAAAATATAATGAAAGAAAAAACCACCAGTTTTTTCATTTGTTTCTTTCCCTTTTCCCTTTTCGCTTTTCCCTTTCCCCAAAAATGGAATTTTGTGTAACTAGTAAATATACATTATTCAATTGTATTTTACAACGGAAAGGTTTATTTCTTTTTCTTTTCTTCTCTTTTACCCAAACCTCCCAAATTTGGGTAGAAGAGAAGAAAAAGAAATCAGTTCCGCTAGAATATTCAAGCTTCAGATCGCTCCTACCGCCGCGACGATCACAATGACGAGGAAAATACACACTGCTATTACTAAACACGCAACAATAGCCCGACAAATCCCACCGGCATTGAAATTACTGACAGCTGTCTGTGCATAGTTTATATTTAACCCAATCGGTTCTGCTGGTTCTATAGGCGTAGCTGGCATCGGTATAGCATACTCAGTGGTAGAAGTCGTGAAAAAACCGCCTTTGTCAACAACTTGGCCACGCGGGCGTGTTCCCATCCTCATCGCATCACATGGTACGCGTTCACTCCTTATCAACTGCCCTGTTCTGCCGTCCACTAAAATATCAGGGATGCTCTTCGGCACTCTCTTTATCACTCCTTTGTTCATAAGAAGGAAAGAAAGTTTATAAATACCTAACCGATTTCAAGTATAAAAACAACCAAAGGCTATTTTTCCCGTTTTTGATGAATCTTTCCTCTGCCCCTCTTTTCTGAATAACGGTGTGTTGTTTTGTTTCGAAGGAAAAATGTTTCAACCAAAACAACACACCGTTATTCAGACCGTTTCAGAAAACACTTCGCTTAAAATACCATCACATAACTCTTTGAAATTTGTCAGTTCCTCATACAATATTGGGTTCATCAATTCTCGGGGTGTTTCTAGGAATTTCGTAGTTACAAATTTCTTAGTTTCCTTTAAAGCTATATAAACGGCCCCGCCAATCCCGCTCGAAAAATATCTAATGTCGTTTTCAAAAATATACCGATCTTCCCAAGGTAGATGCACGAAAAACGAACCAGCAGTCTTGAAAATCATAGGAAAATCAATATGTTTTCCTTTGTCTCTTCTACATGTTCTGAGAAAAGACGACTCATATAAACTATCATATGCACCCCCGGGCATAATATCACCCCATTCTCGTGGAAATTCGCTTCTTGTAAACAAATTGTTGAACGCGCTATACTGTAAGGCTATAGTTGCTCGGAATGCTCCAGTGAAAACTTCATGGTTAGGTGTCATTTCCAACTCTATAGCGTCAAATACAGAACGTCCTCCTGATTCATTTCCATCAATATTTGTATCAGTATCCAATTCTTCCGGCGGTCCCATTCGTCGAGCATCAACGAGGTCATCCTCAAATTCTCCCCCAATGGACGGTTTAACATCCACCTCATTTTCACTACCAATAGCATCAAAAATATTCGCAAGTCCGTTTTGTTCTTTACTCGGCCACTCCTCGTCTTTCTCGTTTTCTCCCGTTCCCGTTTCTCCCGAACAAAAAAAGACGGAACCGAAGATGGCGGGGAGATCTGAGAGTTTTATATCCCTGAGTTGTTCGTAAATTCTGTCAATATCAGTTTTTCTCATATTTCCGACCACACTTTCAGCGTTAAAGGCGTCGAAACTGTTCATTGTCCTAAATTCAACGGCCTCGCCGGGGTTCACCATGTATTTAAATAGATTTTCATAGTATTCGTGATTGATAAATTCTTTTGAACTGCGGTCCTCTACACTTTTCACAAGCCATTCGAAAAAGCTTTTCATAGCGTTATTAAAATCTTCAAGACAAATGGCAGTAGAATGATGTAGTTCTATATCATCAAGCCATTTGGATTCAAGAAGGATTGCGGAGAGTTTGCGCTCTCCAAAATGAATATAGGTTTCGTTTACATGCATAATTTCAAGGTCTTCCGGTTCATGGATTTTCTTGCTGTCCTTAAGCAAACTCTCATCTTCTTTCTCATTCGTAGTTTGAATACATTCATAATATAACCCGAGGTCAACAATTGCAGCAGAAGAATCATGATGTAATGATACATCTGCAACGTCCGAGGATAATGTTTGAACTTCACGCATCTCAGTCCGATTCAACATCTTGGAAGACGTTGAAAAGGTAGAAGTCATCAAAATAGTATAACGCAAATGTAAATGTTGAACATATTGCTGCAACCCCACGCTCCATGGCGACTCATACCAAAACTGATTCAACGTTTCCACCGAAAATATCACAGTATCTTGCGTCCATCTGGAAATCACACCTTCTTCATGTAACGGAACGAGACACAGTGCCGGAAAACAATGTTGAAAGGTGGAAAGGGAAGGGAAATCCGTTACCCGTACAGACGAATGTAAGAATTTTCCAACAGAAAACTTCAAAAGAGTCACAGTTGAGCGTAAAAGCCACAGAATGAGCCGCTCTATAAGAAAAGATTCGTTTCCGACACTACCAAATTCTGTTCGTTGATGTAATAACAGTTTGTCAAGTTCTTTCATCCATCGACAAACTAGTAATGTCATTGATTTTTGCGCACGTCTAGCTTTATCTTCCGCTTCTTGTTGTGCTAACATACCTTCGGATTGATTGACAGCTTTCAGTCTACTAAATTTCAAATCAAAATGGTATCTTAGTTTCAACAACGTCTTATCCAAAATATCAATCAATCCATGCGCCGCATCATAGAATTCTGTAGAATACAGCGTCGACCAAAAAGATTCACCATCGGTTTCTTTCCCCAAGGGAGAAATGTCCCCATATTCTCCATCAACAACATCAAGAATCTGCCCAGTTAACAAGGCCCTAACATCATTTTCCAATATTTTTTCTACTAAAGATCTATAATATGGACTCTCGGGAAAATTAGTCCACGAACTTATCATCAACCACCGATCAACCAAGCTTACGCCTTCTGTAAGACTTTTTTCCAAATGCAATTCAGGCGGCTCTTTTCGAATGGATAACTTATCTTCACGTATACGTCGATGCCCAGAACGAGACACAACTTCGTATCGAGAAGGAAGCTCCTGTATTGGGGCCAGTATAGAAATTTCGGGTTGTGTAAAATCATTATGAGTAGTAGGGATCGTTTCTGTTTCGTCCATCACACGTTAGAGTTAGGAAGAAAAGAAATAAAAAGGCAGGTGTGTTTTCTCTTTCTCCCAAAAGAAAAAAGAAAAAAAAGAAATCGATCATACAAGATTTATCAATTAGAACTACCCCCGAAGAAACGATTTCCAACCGCCAGTCATCAAGTAAAAGAGAAATATTAAAACTAACCATCCTGTAATAGATCGGCCATCACAGATAATCGGCCATTGACGAACTTTGTTTTGGGAACGGGGTGAATTTTGTTTTTTCCCAATAAATGTCTCTTTTTTCGAAGAATCATCGACGGGAATAGCTGGAAAAGCTTGAATGTTGTTTTCGTTGCCGATAGGTTGCATTTTTATATGCTACTACAAAATGTTTTCCGAAAGGTTTTTGATTAACAACTTCCAATCCTTTTCGCAATAGAACACAACTTAGTTTGCTTATGCTTCCGCTCGCTTATAAATTGGTCGCTTTTTCTTTTTGCTCTTTCCACATAACGTTGCTGGGGAACTAAAGATAAAACCATACACACCCACACAATTTCGCCGTTCTGTTTGTCATATTGGTCGTATTCGTATTCAACGTTAACGTCAAATCCACGACTTTTGATATAACTCTTCACTTCGTCAATGCATTCCGGTTGATAGAGTACAGGGATGCCGAAATCCTTGTAGAAGGTTTTCAAATCCACTTCCCCACCGGAATGACTGGTTGGACTCAATTCAAGCTCATTGCCACCGAATCCTTCAACTTCGTCTTTATGATATCTCAAAGATATCGGAACACGCAGTGGTACACCGGAAACTTTGCTCTTGTTCCAGTACTCGTTCAGTTTGTAGGACAACTTCGCAACATCGCCTCTTTTGTGAGCTTCTAAAATATCAGCAAGACATTCTCCTGAAAAATCGGGTGTCAGAAAATTCTCAATGTCCATATTTCCTTATTGTTGCGTTTCTGTCTCCCCAAACTGTCGCGTGAATAATGAAGTATGATATTATCCTTTTTTAGGGACAGGAAACAAACATTTATTTTTTTCCTTTCCAAAAAAATCCCACAATTTTTTCCCGAATCACACAATTTTGCCCGTCAGTACCCGAAAATAACATTTTTGGGAAACGGTTTTCCCGAAATCATCTCGAAATTACCCTCCGTTTGTGAACAGGAAGGTACTCTATGAACTCACCTCCTCGCATTATCGTAGATATAAACGCCCATATATAATCACGATCAACAAGTGGCGCCGCACATATTATGATTGACGTAGTAACCGCATAGAATACCGCAATCACGTGAAATCCAAATACCCTAGGTCCCATCGAATAATTGTAGTATAAAATGATACTCAACGGTAAAAATAAGAGAGTGCCTAGCACCAGCATAGTCCATGCTATTGCACCAGTAGATTGCAATCGATCTAAAGTTTGTGTTCTTCTCATGATCACCCTATTCCCAATGCGAAGTGATTGACAGGTTTAAGTAAAAGAAAAGAAGAAAAATAAAGTGAAAACTTAAGCCAAAAAAAAACAAAAAAAAAATAAACAAACTCGATAACAAATTAAAAGGTTGAAAATTTATTGATTATAATTAACAAAGATGATGGCATCTTCTTCCATTGATTCCTTGAACGAGTTAAACACTGTAATTGATAACATCAACGAACTTATGAATAGAATAGAACCCGAGGAATCACCAGATATCACCGCCCTCTTTTTACAAATCAAAAATGAAATCAACTTTGGTGAAAATTATGTATCTGATATTACAGATGAGTTCGATAAATTGAAGACTAGATTTAAACTTTTGCGCGAAAAGTATTCTAAAGAGGCTAGAGAATACGAAAAAATACTTGAAGAAAGAAAAGAATATTTTGATGAGGCTAGTGATTACCAAAAAGAACATGAAAATAGAAAAGAATATTATGAAATAATATAATTTAGAGTTCACTTTTTTACGATATATTATGACGGGCAAAACTATTTTTGGTAAGGTTTTAAGTGAAAATCTTACCGGGTACAGGGAACGGGCAAAACTATATTTGGAAAGGTTTTAAGTGAAAATGTTACCGGGTACAGCGAACGGGTGCATAGTCGCCATTGTTTACCGACTACATGACGATGGTTAAACGCGCTTTGGATTTGGAATGCGATGACGGTGGTGATAAGAGACATAAGGCAATCGCTAGACATGTTGACTGGACTTTACTGCCTTTGGAAGTTACTGCTCATATCTTGAGCTTTGATGACGACGTGCATAGGCCCATGGCTGGATTGACATGCAGAGCATTCCGAAACGCTTCGCTAGTGTTTAAGGATGACGCTAAAATGAAGTGTCATCATGCTGCGGGCTACGGTTGGTTATCTGCCTTACGATGGTTAAGGGAGCATGGCTGCCCTTGGGGTTGGAAGACGTGTAGGTGGGCTGCTTGGGGAGGACATCTGGAGTTGTTGCAGTGGTTGAGGGAGCATGGCTGCCCTTGGAATGAGGATACATGTAGTGAGGCTGCTAGAGGAGGACATCTGGAGGTGCTACAGTGGGCGAGGGAGAATGGCTGCCCTTGGGATGAGGAGACATGTGTGGCGGCTGCAGGAGGAGGATATCTGGAGGTGCTGCAGTGGGCGAGGGAGCAACGCAGACCATGTCGTTGGAACATATGGACATGTAGCGCGGCTGCTTCAGGGGGACATCTGGAGGTGCTGCAGTGGTTGAGGGAGCATGGCTGCCCTTGGAATGAGGTGACATGTATGGAGGCTGCTAGAGGAGGACATCTGGAGGTGCTGCAGTGGGCGAGGGAGCATGGCTGCTCGTGGCACTCGGATGTATGCGTATTGGCTGCTCTAGATGGGAATCTGGAGATGTTGCAGTGGGCTAGGGCACAACCCTGGCCTTGTCCATGGGACTATAGGGTTTGCAGGGTTGCAACCATCGGTGGACACACGGAGATCCTTCGTTGGGCAAAGGAGAACGGCTGTGATGATTTTGAATCTTATTAAACGGGCAAAACTAATTTTTGTTTGGGGGAAAACAGTTACGTGTGATGCTTGTAGCATGGGTATAATAAACAGGCAAAACACGTGGGTTGGGGGAAATTGGGGAAATTGGGGAAATTGGGGAAATTGGGGAAATTGGGGAAATTGGGGAAATTGGGGAAATTGGGGAAACATTGCATTCACCATCATTCGTCAGCCACACATGTCGAAAGTCTTTAAAATCAAAACCGAAAAAACCAATAACTATGGTTTTTTTCATAATCTAAAACAAACGGAACCTGAAAAGGCAGACCAACTCTATTGCTATGGCGACCCTTTCATACAAGACGAAGTGGTCAAGTTGAACGCTAAACACAGGAGATGGTGGAGTAAATTTGAAACGAACGCTCTCCGATCGAGACCTCTTTATTATGTGGAAATACTGAAAAAGCAAGATATAGAACTTTGCAATCTGCCCAAAGTCAAAGATATCAGATCAGTGGAAGCTCCTAATTACGTACGATCCAGTGTTCCCAGTGTTTCACCCAATCCTTCCAGTATGGACGTTTCACATCCTACCAAAGAGGGGTCCTTTTCCCCTTCTCCTTTCCTCACCTCTTCTTTCCCCTCTTTGGGCGAAAAGGAAAGGAAACAAATCGATATTCTAATATTACGGGAAGCCCCATCATTCTTCTGTGCTAAACATGGAGACCCTTTTTGGAGTAATGAAGAGGACGGTTTGTTTTCTCCAAATCAAAAACGCACCGATTACCAAGGCTGGCTGAAAGCATTAGCGGATTCCGGTTTGACAAGCGAAGAAATAGGAGTCGACATCAACATACACGTACTCTTTTATTTACCGTTCTATCGCCAAGACAAGAAAAAGTCAGCGGATACTAGCGCTAACTTGCACAAAGTGTTCGGATGGCGGTTCTCATTGATGCTGTGGTTGATGGCTCCAAGGTACATTCTTGCAACAAACAAGTGGCTTTCGACATTAGTACGGGCAAAATTCGAAATCACCGAAATGAAAAAAACAAAACCGCTCGATTTCATGTACATGTTGAGCGTAGATTTCATTCCCAAACTATTGAAATCTGGTGGAAAACCGCATGTTTCGAGATGCTTGCGTATTCCACACTTTTATTATGCCGAAAAAACTCCTCATATGCAACCAAATTTCAACGGCGCTGTCAACGCATTGATTGCCGCTCTTAAGGACGAAAAAAAGAAAATCAACGATGAAAAAATCGATTTCTTTTCAAAACTTGTGAAAAACGCTCTAACGGGACCGCCATTGCTTGTCAATCAAGTATCCACCGTGCCAGGATTAGCAAGTCACCATCAATCATTTCCACATGAACTCACCCACCCCCGTCCAAAATGGTTAAGTATTGCAGACTGGTATATGTTTTCAAAACCCACTTGTGGAATGTGCAAATGTAGACAATGTGGTGGATGTGGGGCAACACACGAAATGAATATGTCTGAAGACCTCGATAAGGTAGAAAATTGGGAAACCCTGCTGCCACCCCGATCGTCATTCAAGACAATATGGACAGCTCCTTCATTCAAATGCGAGTACTGCCAGTGTAGTTGTGGCCACAGATCTTTAGATTTCAACGAGTGCGAAAAACGAGGTTGTCCCGTCGGCGGATTCCAAATGCACCATCGTGAACTGTTACCACTCTCAAATGTATTGACACCGAAAGAATTTGTAGACGAATACTTATCAAAGTAATCACATCTTCTACTGATCATTAAAGCTTTTCCCTCTTTCCCCTCTTTCCCCTAACCCTATCTTTTTCTTGTATCATTCGCTTCTTCAACAAAAATCAAATTTTGATTAAAAAATAAATGAATCATATTACATATTAGTGAACGAACACGCGTTTTCTCTATTAAAAGGTCATGCAGACTGGAACAAAAAGGAGCAGCAGTGACGGAGAAACTGATTTTCTACTCAATACCGATCTTTTTCCAAGTGAATACAATATATCAGAGAAAAAACAACGGTTTTGTCCTATCGAAGTGAAGCAAGAAAAAACATTTCCCGATGACATGTATCATGAAGATTTCAGTATTCCGTCAAGCGTTTCGCCTCTCTCTGCAATTCCCATAGGAATCAAGCAAAACCAATACCTTCTCGATGTACTAGACAAAGAAGGTTGGGGAGACGTCAAAAAACCTACAGAATTTGAAAATATTTGGAATGATAAGGAAACGTTGGGTCAAGATGGAAGGGTCCATAGCGATTATGATAAGGATGATCCATTCGGAAAAAATTGGGTAGGCATAGAAAAAAAACGTAGAGAATTTATACAAGCGCATCCAGACTACCAATTTCTGCAAATGGTGGCTGGAAGATCTAGTCACAAAAGTGTAGAGGATATATTGATTTTAGACGACCTTGATGCCCGTATTATAGAAAGAGAGCGAATGAAAACCGCTGACAAACTCGCTGCGGATAAGGAAATCCTCCGACAAAAAGCACTTATCAACCAATCTAACGAGTTAACGAAGCAGTTAATGCGATTGCGGACGGAAAAAGCTAAAGCTGGGTTTATTAATGTAGAACAAACCGAAGCGTGGACCTTAAAGACGAAGTTGCTTACGACAATCAAGGAGTATTTCAAAAATGAAATCCGGATGAAGATCTTGGAAGCGTTCGTAAAGGTTAATGGACACTTATGGTTAGACCCTTTTTTGTTAGATCAATATAACGATCCTGATGTTGTGAATGATTTGAAGACACTTCAAAATGCGTTGACCGAACGAAATCTACCCGATGTTTTGACAAAAGATTATACAACATCGGTGGGGCTTACGGATTTCTCCCGGGTTTTCCACGCACCACGAGCAGATACTTCTTCGACTGCCAAGATCGAAGATGCAATGAAAATTGATTTGGGTGACGATGTTAAGTTACATAAAACATGGGTAATAACATACGCGGCCGCGGCAATGGTGATATATGGAGACAAAGATTTTTTTAAAGATTTGGGCGACGACCGACGTCCGGCTTGGAATGATTTTCAGTTTTTAAATACGGAGTTGAAAAAAATTATAGAGGTTGATGGTACTGATGAGTATACGGTTTATACCAAGTTAAAGGAAAAACAAAAAGGGCGTATCAAGTGGATAAAAGTCTACAAGAATAAAAAGGAACGAGAAAGGCGCGAACAAAAAGCGGAATTGAAAAAGAATATCGACGATATTGCTATTTTTATATCAAAAATTTTTGCTGACCACAAGACGGAAAGTGCCGATCTTTTGAAAAAATCAGTTTTTGATAAGCTGCGAGTTAAAGCGGGTGACGAAACGGATATTTATATACAAGCCGAAACCGCTATAAATAATATTGATTTATTGCTTTCCAACGCACGGGCAAGCGATGAGGACATAGATAAGCAGATCAGAGATTTGGAAATTAAGTTGGAAGGAATCCAAAATGGTTTTCTTCCACCGGATTCTAAGAAAACCGATGCTTCCGACACGACAACTTCTTCTACGGAGAACGTGTTTGGGGTGGATAAATACAAACATAAATCGATTTGGGGGACGGCTTCAATCAACACTGGCGTTTTGAAATTGAATGCTGACATTGTGACTGCGATTGAAGATGCACATCATGCGATTGTGAAGCACGTTCCAAGGTTCAGAGATGTTCCATATGAGCGATGGCAAAGAGACGAGTTGACGAAAGTGGAATTTGCACAATTGGTGGCTCATCATCTTGCGATTACGGAGCTTGATTTTCCGACGACGTATATGCGGGATAAAGAGATGCGGATACATTCTAAAATCATTGAAAAGATTGGGTGGATCAGAGACACTTTGAAATACAATTCATCTAAAGGAAAGTTTGAACATATAAATTGAAGATTAAGTTGATTTTGGGAGAAATTTGGGGATTGTTTTAGGCAAGGGAAAGAGAAGTTAAGCTTGAAGAAAGATTGAAGAAATAAAATGATAGTTTATTAATTGAAAGGAAGTATAGATTATTGGATATACACCTGAATCGAGGTCGAGGATTTATATTTTGAATTTTCAAGAAAATTTCAAAAATGGACGGCGGCAATACATTGAGCGGCGAAAATATGGGTGATGCTGATGGTGTGTACGTTGTACATACAGATCCGCATTATCTGCAGGAACGGGGGGCAGGGATGAGTGCG
>JGI10211J34971_10000917_pt1 | contig 24595 bp, 20 predicted proteins | sample Etolagsediment_FD_34971 | JGI IMG/M metagenome (IMG submission 34971)
CGGTTACACCCATTGACTGACCCATTTCCGCAATTGCCCTTTCAAACCACGCATCCGGCAGGACTCGGCGGGCCAGCCACATAACACAGAAGACGTTCCAGGCGATACCGGCTGCTACCAGCAGGAGTAGCGGCACAAGGCCTGCCAATATGAGATTGAGTTTAATGGTTGCGATGGCCGCTACGACAAGAAAATCGAGGGCGCTGTTTTGTATTCGGCGGATGAGCCCTGAGTCGATAAGGTGGTATTTGTCGAAACGCTGTTCAAAAATCTGGACGAGCAGGCCGCCCAACATGCACAGTGGGAAAAGAGGAAAGCTGCTGAGGAATTTATGCTCGGCAAGATAGCCGACGGAATTTTCGACACCGACAAGTGCCTGTTTGGCCAGATAGCCTAATCCTATGGCGACGCCGACGATGACGATGTGCAGGCTGAGGGATTCGATTACGTCGCTGGTTACGGTGAGCCTGCCCGCGATAGGCCTTCGCCTGGGCGGGATGATGCCGATTAGGTCGGCCTGCGAAATTTTGGGCCGCTTTTCGAGGGTCTGTGCAAAACCATTACGAATCGCCCAATTGACAAGTATCATGCCAACGATGATGGCCGAGGTGATTCCGAAGGTGGCGCTTGCCAGGGCGAAGTCTTTGCCCTCGGCCCAGTTGTGCTGAGCAAAGGTTTCGGCGAGGCCGGCGGCTGTTCCGTGGCCGCCTTCGAAGCCTACCGGCAAAACGCCTGCAAACATGGGCGGCAGCTTTCCAAACATCCAGCTAAGGACAAAGACCCACAGGCCGAGGCCCACAACGTACTGGCCCCACGCAACGATTTGGCCGTAGGCGAGCTGTGGACCGGCTCTTCGGCAAAGTATGGAGAACTTCGGCAGCTTGACACCTAAGAATAAACAGGCAAAAACTACATTGATAAGAAAACTCGGCAGGTCGCTCCACGGTGCAGACCAGGCTGTCAATGCAAGGTTTATTTGATGGGTCGCGCCTCCGGGGTCGTCCATTGCTGCAAAGAGCTGGATTATGATAAGTCCCAAGAGTCCGCCGACCACGCAACTGGGCAGATAGAGCCTTTGAAGCAGCCTGATACGCGACCTCAAAAGATGCCCCGCCCCCAACAACAAACATAATGTGACAAAAGAAAGCACGCATCTTCTCCTGATAATTGAACAGGTGTGTCAGCTGAGCCAACACACCTGTTATTGTAATCAAGATGTGCGTATGCTGCAAGTTTGGAGTAGTTCGCAGATAAATGGTGGAGCAAAGACCCGCGCCGGAATTAGAATATCGGTACAATCGTCAAGGCAGTCTCTTAAAAGTCTTGATTGCTTCGATGGCGATTTTTATATCGCCAAAGCGGTCATCTCCTGCTTCGCGTTCTACAGCCAAAGCTCCTGCAAAACCTATTTTCTTTAACACTTTTAGAAATTCGGCGCTGCCGACCCGGCCTGTAGGCCAGGCCAATTCTTCGCCCCAAGTGCCGGGCACTTTTGTCCTTATCGCATCTTTTATATGAACGTGCTTTATCCAGCCGGCCAGAGTGTGAACAGCCTCAATCGGGTCGCCTTTACCGTAGAGAATCATATTGGCAGGGTCGAAGTTGACGCCGAGGGCGGGGTGGCTCAGCTCTTCGAGGAATTGACGCAACTCGGCGGCGGTTTCCTGGCCTGTCTCCATAAGGAGCTGGACGTTTTTCTGTGCGGCCTGGTCGGCAAGCACTTTTACTTTGTCGCACAGCTTTTCGGCACGGTCGGGGTCTTTGAGGTCGAGAAAGCCGAAATGCAACGTAAGATGCTTTACGCCGAGTTCGGCAGTGATGTCTATGGCGTCGAAGACCCTTTCACGGTTTGCCTGCCAGTATTGGTCAGGGACGATTCCGCCGGTTGCTTTTATTGATTCAAGCGTTGAATAATCTTCCTGGCCAAAGTCAATCATTGTGGCAGTTATGTTCCAGCCATCATTGCGAACCCGCTCAAGATAATTTTTACCACTTTCACTCAAAGCCGGTGAAATCGCAAGATGGATGTGGTTTACCTGCGTTTGCTCCCTCAGAGCGCCAAGCTTGTCAAAGTCATTAGCCAGCGACCACGTGCAAACGCCTATCGGCCAATCGTTGCACTTAATCATTCTATCACCACTTCTTTTCCGGTTTGAGCCGATTGTTTCTCGGCGAGAACGAGTTTGACCGAATTAAGTGAATCGGCAGGTGTCATTATTTCGGCGACATTTTGGCCGCTGACCGCCTTTACGAAGTGAGCAATCTGCAGTGACCAACCATCGCCTGATTCGACTTCGGGCGTAAAGGCATCTTTGTCGATGGGGCAAACCTTAAAAGTTGGTTTGCGTGTGTTGTCGAAAACGATGGTGGCTTTTTCGAGGACGATGTTGAAACTCATTTCGAAACCGAAGGAAGGCGACATGAGCCAGCTTCCCTCGGCGGTAATGACACGATCATCGTCATATAGATAATGCGTGGCGATGTGGTCATACTCGCTACTGGGCCCTTTTGTGCATCGAGTGTAAACCGCCCTCGGCATTCCAAAGACATACTGGACATAATCGGAGTCGTGGATATGCAGGTCCATCAGTGCACCGCCGCTTTGGGCGGGGTCCATCATCCATTGGTTCCAGGACCATGTGGGGGCCGAGCCCAATCTGCGAAAGGCGGCTGCCTTGACTTTGCCGTATTCGCCCGAGTCGATTATCTCTTTGGTTTTGGCATATTCAGGCCAGAATCTTATGCAATGTCCGACCTGCAGTATCTTGCCGGTTGCCTCGGCGGCGGCAATCATCTGGCCACACTGCTTAAGATTGGACGCCATCGGCTTTTCACATAGTACATTTATTCCGGCTTGGAGTGCCTTTATGGTAAAGTCGGCGTGCATCGGTGTCGGCAAGGTTACAGATACCGCATCGAGCTTTGCATCGGCAACCATCTTGTCAAAATCGGTATAAAGCTGAACACCTGTCAGGTCCAAGGGCGTTCCTAATCCGGCGATATCGCCCGCCCTTTCACTTTTCGGCTCAAGTTTAGCTTCATCAGCATCGCATACCGCTGTTAACTGGGCACCCTCAGTCGCCTGATAGCCCTTAGCGTGAACCTGCCCGATAAACCCCATCCCGACTATACCTGCTCTAATCATTACTCGCTCCTATAGACAGAGAATGGTGGGCTGAAAACCCATCCTGCGATTTCTGGATTCGCCGCTGTAGTTTATGCCGTACCCTGATATGGTGCAGGAATGACATTTCAACTATTTCCGATAGCTGCCTGGGCGGCGGCTAATCGTGCAATCGGCACCCTGAAGGGTGAGCAGGAGACATAATCCATGCCGACGCGGTGGCAAAAATCGATGCTGGCAGGGTCGCCGCCGTGCTCGCCGCAGATGCCGACCTTGAGTTTCTTACGGGTCGTTCTGCCGAGGTCAATCCCGATACTGACGAGCTTGCCGACGCCGGTCTGGTCGAGCGACTGGAAGGGGTCCGTCGCATAAATCCCGTGCTCGACATACTCACCCAAGAATTTGCCGGCGTCGTCACGCGAAAAGCCCATCGTCATCTGTGTAAGGTCGTTTGTGCCGAAGCTGAAGAACTCGGCCTCGGCGGCAATTTCATCAGCGGTAAGGGCGGCCCTTGGCACCTCAATCATCGTACCGACCATAAACTTGATGCGGGTCTTTTTCTCTTTGAAGACCTGCTCAATCTCATCTAAGATTTCGTTCTTGGTAAATTTCAATTCCTCAACCGAGCCAATCAGCGGAATCATAATCTCCGGCAGGACAATCTTCCGCTGCCTTTTAACCTGTATAGCCGCCTCGATGATAGCCCTTGCCTGCATACGATAGATGGCGGGATACGTAACAGCCAGCCTGCAACCGCGATGACCGAGCATGGGGTTGAACTCATGCAGCTTTTCGACTTCTTCCTTGACGCGAGCCGTCGATACCTTCAGCCGTTTTGCCATCTCAGCCTGGGCCTTTGTTTCTTGAGGCAGGAACTCATGCAATGGAGGGTCGAGCAGACGAATCGTAACAGGAAGGCCCGCCATTGCCTTGAAGATACCGACAAAATCTTTCCGCTGGTAGGGCAGCAGTTTCTTAAGGGCGCCTTCGAACTGCTTCTTAACAGGGGCGTAATCCCTGCGGATTTGCCTCTTTTGGCTCTCGGTTTCGGCGGCGGCGAGTTTTTCCAACATGACGTCATAATCTTCAGCAGCCAATATCATCTCACGAACGGCCCAGATTCTGTCACCCTCGAAGAACATGTGCTCGGTTCGGCAAAGGCCGATGCCTTCTGCGCCAAAATCTCTTGCCCTTTTGGAGTCGCCGGGTGTGTCTGCGTTAGTTCTGACGCCTAACTTGCGGACCTTGTCGCAGATAGCCATGAACTTGCCGAAGTCGCCGCTCATAGTTGGGCTGACCGTCGGGACCTGGCCTAAGATGACCTGACCGGCGGAGCCATCGAGGCTGATCCAGTCGCCTTGTTTTACCGTGAGTTTGCCGGCTGTGAACTTTTTGGCGCCGTAGTTGATATTGATATCACCGACGCCGGCAACGCAGGATTTGCCCATGCCGCGTGCGACAACGGCGGCGTGGCTTGTCATGCCGCCGCGGGCGGTAAGTATCCCTTCGGCTGCGTCCATGCCGCCGATATCTTCGGGACTGGTTTCGATGCGGACGAGAACGACCTTTTTGCCTTTGTCGCGCCATGCCTCGGCCTCATCAGCGGTAAAGACCACCTGGCCGACAGCAGCACCCGGTGAAGCGGGCAAGCCTGTAGCGATTACGTTACGTTTGGCTTTGGGGTCAAGGGATGGATGCAGGAGCATATCCAACTGTTGGGGCTCAACCCGCGTAACCGCCTGCTTTTGGGTAATGAGTTTTTCGGCAACCATATCGAACGCAATCTTCACAGCGGATGCTGCGGTGCGTTTGCCGGTGCGGGTCTGGAGGATGTAGAGTGTGCTTTCCTGGATGGTGAACTCCATATCCTGCATATCCTTATAGTGTTTCTCCAACCTGGTCATCAATGCCGTAAGTTTCTTATATGCCTTGGGCATGATTCTGTTGAGCTTTTTGAGCTGCAGGGGTGTACGAATACCTGCAACTACGTCTTCGCCCTGGGCATTCATCAGAAACTCGCCGTAGAATTCCTTCTTGCCGGTACTCGGATTCCGAGTAAAGCACACGCCCGTCCCGCAGTCATCGCCCATATTGCCGAATACCATCGTCTGCACATTGACGGCTGTGCCTAACAGGCCGGTGATATTGTTAAGCTGGCGATATTTGACGGCCCTTGGGATGTTCCACGAGCCGAACACCGCGTTGATGGCGTGTTTCAACTGCTCGCGGCCGTCCTGCGGGAACATTCTGCCGACGTGCTTCTTATAGACCTTCTTGTACCGGTCAACGACGGCCTTGAGTTGGTCGGCGTTAAGCTCATTATCCATCTTGACGTTCGCTTTCTTCTTGGCTGCGTCGATTACGTGCTCAAAGTGGTCATGGTCGCAGCCCATCACCACATCACCGAACATATCGATGAATCGGCGGTAAATGTCATAGGCGAATCTGGCGTTGCCGGTTTTGTTAATGATTCCCTCAATCACGCTGTCATTAAGGCCGAGATTCAGGACCGTATCCATCATGCCCGGCATAGAAACCGCCGCGCCGCTTCGCACACTGACAAGCAAAGGCCTGTTCGGGTCGCCCAGCTTTGCGCCCATTGCCCTTTCAAGCTTGCGGACGTTTTTATCGACCTGGTTTTTGAGACCGGCCGGCCATTTGCCTTTCCTCCTGTTATACTCCGCGCAGACGGCGGTCGAAATGGTAAAGCCCGGCGGGACCGGCACGCCGAGATTGGTCATCTCAGCAAGGTTCGCCCCTTTGCCTCCAAGCAGCTTTTTCATTCTTGCGTTGCCCTCGGCCTTACCACCGCCGAAGAAATAGACCAGTTTTTGTGTCATTGTTCATCGCTCCTTATTACATTTGACAGGAAATTATCACGTATCGGAAAAACCATGGTAATTAAAGATATGGCGAATATATTACACAAGATAGGTTCTGTCAATGTTAAATAAGAGATTAAATGGGATGGTCGGGAAAGAAGCCATTCATAAAAAATATCGGGATTGACGCCGGACAGCTAAAGTGGTATAATGATGCTGGTTCGCTGGGGGTGGCCCGCTGAGTCGGCGGGTCTGAGAAAAACCCTTCGAACCTGAACAGGCCTCGCCATGGGCGGGAAACCTGCGTAGGGAAGCGGCCGGCAGTGATATTTTTCATCAGTCCGGAGTTGAAGATACGATAATCGCTTCCATGCGGAGCGATTTTTTATTTTGGAAGTTTTTAAGATGGCAACCCAATTACAAATTGCCCGGGCCGGTCAGATAAGTGACGAGGTCAAATACGTTGCGCAGCAGGAAAATCTTGAGCCCGGTTTTATTGCCGATGAACTTGCGGCCGGTCGGCTTGTGGTGCCGACCAACAAGGTGCATTTAGGCGGTAACCTTAAGCCGATAGCGATAGGCCGGGCGGTAACCACGAAAATCAACGCCAATATCGGCGCAAGTGATGTCCGTTCATCGCTCGAAGGTGAAATCGAAAAAATGGAAACAGCCCTTGAAGCCGGTGCCGATGCGATAATGGATTTGAGTACCGGCGGCGACCTTGACCACATCCGCACCGAATTGCTCGCCCGGTGTCCTGTGCCTTTTGGAACCGTGCCGATTTACGAAGTCATCGTGGGCAGAAATGTCGAACAGATAGACCACAAGGCGATTCTTGAGGTCATCGAAAAGCAGGCCAAACAGGGCGTTGACTTTTTCACCATTCACGCGGGGGTGCTGAAAGAACATCTGGGCCTGCTCGAAAACCGTGTGTGCGGCATTGTCAGCAGAGGCGGTGCGCTCTTAGCTAAGTGGATGGTTTACCACAACAGGCAAAATCCCATGTATGAGCTTTTTGACGAGTTGTGCGACATAATGGGCCGGTACGATGTGTGCTTTTCCTTAGGCGATGGGTTAAGGCCGGGCTGTATCGCAGACGCCACTGATGAAGCGCAAATCGCGGAGCTGCGAACTCTTGGTGAGCTAACGCAAAGAGCACAGGAAAAGGGCTGTCAGGTCATGGTCGAAGGTCCCGGCCATGTGCCGTTCGATCAGATACAATACAATATGGAGCTTCAGCAGCAGATATGCAAGGGGGCCCCGTTTTATGTGCTCGGCCCGCTGGTGACCGACATTGCGCCCGGCTATGACCATATCACTTCAGCTATCGGTGGCACGGCGGCGGCGTTTTACGGGGCATCATTCCTCTGTTATGTTACACCGCGGGAACACTTGGGTCTGCCCGACGCGGACGATGTTCGCAGTGGTGTAATCGCATCGAAAATAGCCGCCCACGCAGCTGATATCGCTCGCGGCCTCAAAGGCGCGGCCAGCCGCGACGAACGCTTAAGCCGGGCACGGGCAAATCTCGATTGGGCTGAGCATCTGGCCGAGGCGATAGACAGTGAAACCGCAAGAAAAATGTACGCCGAGGCTTGCGCTCAAAGTGAAATGCCCCAATCGCCGTCCGCGGATTACTGTACCATGTGCGGCAGAGAATGGTGCAGTGTAAGAATAAACAAAGAACTTAAAGAAAACATCAAGGCAAAAACCAGGAATCAGGTTTAACTGCGAAAAAGCCGGCGGAAAGCGGCCTCAGACAAGAGGAAGATTTGCCGTGCCGCTGCGACCGAATCTCAACATCTTTAGTCAATAATAAATAATCATTAATCATTCAAAATGCCCTTTGACTAATCCATCTGTTAAGGGTATTTGTATGGGCGGGGTGGTGAACACAGAACGGTAGCAGTTGGGAACAGCCAACAGGCAAATAGCACAGAAGCTTCTTTCGGCAGAAAGAGAGGTTAGAAATGGCGGGTCCTGCAGAAGGTGTTCAATGTTCGAATTGTGTATTTTATGAATCGCATGCCGAACATTTTGGCGTATGCCGAAAATACGCACCGCATCCGCAGCTGCCACATGCGACGATGGAGCGGTTCTCCGAGATGAGGTGGCCGAACGTGAGGGACAAGGAGTGGTGCGGGGAGTTTTCCACGGAGATTCCAAAGAACATTGCTCGTAAGTAGCGTACGGCCGGGGCCGCGCGGCTTTTTGTTTCTTACCGCGGGGGTTTTTAAGAATTGTCAATCCGTGCCTGAAACGAGGTGCCTGGAAAATCGGAAAAAAATGTGTTGAAATTGGGTGGCGGGTCGATATAATAATGTGGGTTTTGTGATTTTAGAGATTTGTGATTTTAGAGAAATGAACCATGAAGAAAGGAATACATCCCCAATACCATACCGTAAAGGTTCGCTGCGGGTGCGGCAATACCTTCGAGACCCGAAGTACCGCCAAGGAAATTCACGCGGAAATTTGCTCGATGTGCCATCCGTTCTATACGGGCAAGCAGAAATACGTGGATACGGCGGGGCGAATCGAGCGGTTCCAGAAGAAATACGGCACGGATTACCTCAAAAAGGCCACTGAAGACAAGAAACAAAAGTAGCTATTCACTCAGTTTTCGATTTGCGCTGTTGGGCCAGATTTTACTAATCCTATCTCGACAGCGTAATTTTTTTGTGGTTGCCACGAGTTCGTAGTTCGTAGAAGGCAGACAGGCCGGAAAGATTGCGGACAAAAGGGGTATTTATTATGTCCGAGCAAAAGAATAACCTCTTAGCCAAATTAGATGAGCTTGATGGCCGTTACGCCGAGATTGAACGGCAGATAAGCGACCCGGCAGTCGCAAGTGATGCGGCCAAATTCATCCCACTCAGTAAGGAGCAGGGCAAACTGAGGCCGATAGTGGCCAAGTACAGGGAATACAAGGATGTCTTAGCCGGTATCGCCGACGCCGAGGCTATGCTGGAAGACCCCAGCCTCGATGACGATTTTCACGCTTTAGCCAGAGAGGAGATAAATCAGCTCGATGAGAAAAGGGAGCGGCTTATCGAAGAAATCAAAGATAGTCTCGTGATGGCCGATGACGCCGGTGTCGGTTCGATTATTGTAGAGATACGGCCGGGTACGGGTGGTGATGAGGCGGCGCTGTTTGTGCGTGACCTTTATAACATGTACAGTAAGTATGCCGAGAGACGCAGATGGAAAGTTGAGGTGCTCGATTTGGCGCCGACCGAAATGGGTGGATTTCGGGAAGTGATAATGAACGTAAAGGGGCCGGGCGTGTGGTCGGAATTAGGGTATGAAGGCGGGGGGCACCGCGTTCAGCGGGTGCCGGAAACCGAATCGCAGGGCCGAATGCATACTTCAGCGGCGACTGTGGCGGTATTGCCAGAACCGGAAGAACTTGATATTCAAATAAATCCGGATGATGTGGTGGAACATGTAAGCCGAGCGAGTGGGCCGGGCGGACAAAGTGTGAACAAGTTGAGCAGCGCCATAAAGCTCGAACACGTGCCGACCGGAATCACCGTGAGCATGCGCGACGAAAAGAGCCAGCACAAGAACCGTGCAAAGGCTTGGCGAATCCTGCGCAGCCGGATTTATGAGATGCACCGGCGCAAGGAAAGACAGCAGCGCGACAAACAGCGAAGAACAATGATCGGGTCGGGCGACAGGTCTCAAAAAGTTAGGACATACAATTTTCCTCAGAATCGGGTGACCGACCACAGAATTAACTTGTCACTTTACAGCCTCGACAAGGTAATCTTGGGCGAGATGAATGAACTGGTCGCGGCGCTACAGGACTATGACAAACAGCAGAGACTGGAAGACCTTTAAGGCACAAAGGTATAAAGGGAGAAAACCTAAAAATGATAATCGTTGTAACGGGTATGGTCGGGCTTGATAAGAAGCAATACCTGGAGGATGTCTGCGCTTTGGCCAGGGCTGATGGCAATGAAGTCGTGCTGTGCAACGTGGGGGATATGATGTATGCGGAGGCTCCGGATATTGCGCCCGGCCGAATCCTTGACATACCGCTGAAACGGCTGCATCTGCTGAGGCGCAGTGTCTTTAAGGACATCCTCGTAAAATCAAAAAGAGCCGGGCACCTGATAGTGAACACGCACGCCACGTTTCGCTGGCACCATGGCCTGTTTCCAGCGTTCGACTTCGACCAGATGCGACAGTTGGGCGCGGACATGTATATCTGCCTTGTCGATGGGGCCGATGCACTGCACATTCGCTTAGCTGACAGAGGGCCGGTGCATCATCGGCTTAAAGACCTATTAGTTTGGCGGGAAGAGGAAATCTTAGCTACCGAGATGATGCGGCAGGGCATCAACGAAAACTCCGCCTATTACTGTCTTGCCCGCGGGGGTAAGAGCAGTACCGTAGAAACCTTTTACAGATTGATATTCGAGAACCATCGCAAGAAAGCGTATCTTAGCTTTCCAATGACACACGTTATGGGCAAGAGCGAAGTCATTGAAGAAATCAACAAATTCCGCCAAGTGATGAAGGGGCCGTTTGTCTGCTTCGATCCGGGCGATTTAGAGGAGGCATATCTGCCGTATTACGCCAAAAAAGCCGCTGCAAATGGGCAGGATTATGTAGAAGTTAATGCTCTGGGAAAAGATGTCAGATTTGACCTGCGTGAGGTTCAGGATATTGAGACCGACATAAACAGCCAGATATACGCGCGAGATTTCGCCCTTATCGACCAGTCCGACATGATAATCAGTTTCATCGCCCGGTTGGCCGATGGCAGTGCGGCGGTATCGAGCGGTGTCGAGCGGGAGCTGCAGCACGCCCACGAGGCGGCCAAAGAAGTATATGTCATCTGGCCTGCGGAAGTCGCCCCTTCGGTATTCGTAACGCAGACCGCAACAAAGGTCTTCAGAAATATTGCCGAAGCAATGCGGTTCTTCAAAGAGAAGGGATATTCAGCGTGATACCGGAAACGAAGGCGGAATTAGCGAAGTATATTGATCATACATTTTTGAGCGCTACGGCGACTGAGCCGGACGTGCGGCAGATATGTGATGAGGCCGTGAAGTACGGCTTCTGGAGTGTGTGTGTTTTGCCGAGGTGGATACCGCTTGCGGCGGATATCCTGCACGGAAAGGGCGTGAAGGTTGATGGCGTTGCAGGTTTTCCATTCGGGAGCGATTCGACAAAGATAAAGGCAGCGCAGGCTGAAGATGTTATCATGGCGGGAGCCGACGAGGTGGACATGGTCGCCGACCTTGCGTCTATTGTCGAAGGTAACCGGAAATATTTTACCGGTGAGTTAAAGGCTGTTTTGAAGGTATGCCGGTCAATGAGGCCGGTTGTAACCATGAAGGTGATAATCGAGTCGGCGGCCTTAACGCGCCAGCAGAAGATATTCGCCTGCCAGGTTGCTCAGGACGTCGGTGTCGACTTTATAAAGACGAGCACGGGGCTTAATCCGGCCGGTGGTGCGACTGTCGAGGACGTGAAACTTATGGTCGAGACCGCGCCAAAGTGTAAAATAAAAGCTGCCGGTGGGATAAGAACCGCCCAGCAGGCCCTCGATATGATAGCAGCGGGTGCTTCGCGAATCGGTGCATCGGCTTCGGTACAGATTATCGAAGAATTCAGGGAAGGGGCTTCTTGACAATGGCCATTCGTTGCAAACTACACTGCAGGAAAGTTGTTTCATCCGCAACTTTGCCCGCCTTGAGTCAGGTTATTTCCGCAATGCAATTTCCCTCTATCCTTGGCGGCAACTCGGCTGTTGCAAATGGCAGCAAATTCAGTATCTGGGCGGCCCAGCCAAAAGAGATTTTTCAGTTCCGCGCAACCGAACGAAACCCTTTCGGTAAACTGCAGCGGGCCCTGGACAAATACCGGCTTGATGATTCGCTCGAAAATGAACTGCCCAAGGGGATATTTTCATGCGGATGGATAGGATATTGGGGTTATGAACTGAACGGGTTCATCGAAAGACTTCCACAAACGGCCGTGTGCGATGTTGACATACCAATTATTCGCCTTTGTTTTTATGACCGCACAATCTGCTACGACCATGCGGACCGAATCTGGTGGCTGATTGCTTTGCAAATGCCGACAGACAGTGAATCAGGCGACGACAAGCTTGACAGTCTTACTGACTTACTTGGGGAAGCGGAAAAAACGTGCGTCAGTTTGCCTGAGACGGATGGTTCGCAAACGGAGGCGGTGGATATATCTAAATTCCGCTGCAACATGACTCGCTCTTATTACTTTGAAGCCCTCGAAAAGATTCGAAGGTACATTTACGACGGCGATGTTTATCAAATAAATTTTTCTCAGCGTTTCGAGTGCGATTACGATGCGCCTGCGATTGACCTGTACCATTGGCAAAATCAATACAATCCAAGTCCGTACGCGGCTTTTGTGGGCAATAATGATTTTACGATAGTAAGTGCTTCGCCTGAAATGTTTATAACCGTTCGGGATGGACTTATCTCGACTAAACCGATAAAAGGTACGCGCAGACGGATAACCGATGCAGCCGACGCAAAACAGATAAACGAAGCCAACTTCGCCCAGCTGGTTCAAAGTGAAAAGGAACAGGCCGAGTTGAACATGATAATCGACCTTGAGCGAAACGACCTTGCGCGGATATGCCAGCCGGGAACGAGAAAGGTTGTTCAGGGGCGGACGATAGAGGCGTATCCGACGGTCTTTCACGCGGCGGCTACCGTAGAGGGAAGGCTGGAAGAGAACGTTACTTTCGGTGATGTATTGAAGGCGGTTTTTCCCGGCGGTTCGATTACGGGCGCTCCGAAGATTCGGGCGATGGAGATAATCGATGAACTGGAGCCGACACAGCGAGGCGTTTATACCGGAAGTATCGGCTTTGTCGGTATCGACGGCAGCGTATGCTTGAATATCGCCATTCGAACGATTATCATCAAGGACGGCAAGGCTTTCGCCCAGACCGGAGGTGGGATTGTCGCCGACTCCGATCCCCAGGCTGAGTGGGACGAGACAATTACAAAGGCACGGGCGCTGCTCGCTGGAATTACTGCCGTTTCAGAACTTGCGTGGCCGGACAAGAAAGACGTAAAAGAAAAGCGGCGCAAAATTCAAGATATTAAAGAGCCGCGAATACGATGGCAAAAGTCTTCCTCAACGACAAAGTCATAGATGACGCAGAGGCGCATATATCCGTCAGCGACAGCGGATTTTTGTACGGGATGGGTCTGTTTGAAACGATGCGGTGCAGCGACGGGGAGGTTTTTGCGCTGGACGACCACCTTGAAAGGCTTTTTGCCAGCGCCGGGAAGTTAGTGATCAACAATCCTTACGACAAAAAGTACGTGGCGGATGCTATTGGGCAAACACTGAAAGATAATGGTCTTACCGATGCGCGACTGAGACTTACACTTACAAACGGCCCAATGGCCGAGGCCGACCAAAGCAAATCAACTTTGCTCATTACGGCGACGAGATTTGAGCCTTATCCAACCGAGTATTACAAAAACGGTGTGCGTGTTGTTTTGACAGATTTCAGACAGAACACACAAGACCCGATTGTAAAGCATAAAACAACGAATTACTTTTCACGGTTGCTGGCCTTAAATATTGCTCATCAAAAAAAGGCCGCCGAGGCTTTATGGTTCACCGCCGACAATCGATTAGCTGAAGGTTGCGTGAGTAATGTGTTCTGTGTGAAAGATTCTACGATATACACACCGTCACTCGAAACGCCGGTTTTGCCGGGAGTTATGAGAAAGACTGTTTGTGAAATTGCCCGGGCCGAATCAATCAACCTCATCGAAAAGGACCTTACGATAAAAGAGCTCTTGGCCGCCGATGAGGTCTTTCTTACCAACGTGATTATGCTTATCCTGCCTGTTGTTGCGGTTGAGGCCCACACGGTCGGTGATGGTAAAGTCGGGGCGATGACAAAGAGACTGATGAAATGTTTAGAAAAAGTGGTTTCGCAGGGAAAACACAAGTCAAAAGGAGCGAGCAAATGAAGATTGGCAAAATAGCCGGTGAGCTTGAAAATATAGCTCCGCTGAAACTGGCCCTCGACTGGGATAACGTTGGACTCTTAGTCGGAAGTAGTGACAAGAACATAAAGAACATATTAATAACGATTGATGTTACCGCTGATGTAGTTGCTGAGGCCAAAAAGCTCAAGACGGATATGATTTTAAGCTATCACCCGGTTATCTGGGACGGGCTGAAGAAGATAACCGCAGAGGGCCAAACCGCAGTAGTTTATGAACTGATTCGCGCGGGCATCTGTGTTTATTCGATACACACCGCCTTTGATGTTGCGCTTGGTGGCGTAAACGACGCTCTGGCTGAGATGGTCGGCATTGTTGATGCAAAGCCGATAGGTGATTTTGTCAGCGCTCCCGGTGGCCAGCAATATAAGCTGGTTACTTTTGTGCCTGTCAACGATGCCAGCGCCGTTGCCGAAGCTGTTTATGCGGCCGGGGCGGGCATGATAGGCAACTACTCCCATTGCGGCTTTCAAACTGAGGGGACGGGTACATTCCTGCCTCTGGAGGGTGCTAAACCTGCCATTGGTCAACAAGGCAGGCTGGAAAAAGTTGAGGAGATCAAGCTTGAGGCAGTTGTCCCGGCTGACAAGGTCCCGGCCGTGGTGCGAGCCATGCGCAAGGCCCATCCGTACGAGACGCCGGCCTTCGATGTCTTTCGGCATTATGACATCGAAAGCAAATTCGGCCTTGGCAGGATTGGTAGGCTGGCTGAGGCTAAGCCGCTTTCGCAGATAATAGAAAAGATCAAGAAAGTAACCGGCGCAAAGGCTATTGGAAGNTGTCGGGCCCCAAAACCGCACTGTGCGAACGGCGGCCGTCTGTGCCGGGTCATGTGGAAAAATAATAAACTCGGTCATCGCCGAAAACTGTGACCTGTATTTGACAGGTGAGCTGAAGCACCATCATGCATTGGCCGCAAAGGAAGCGGGTGTAACGTGCGTATGCTTATCACATACGGTTTCCGAACGCTTCGCGCTTAAGAATCTTGCAAATAAGTTGAAAAGGCGGCTAAAAAATGTAACAATAAAGATAAGTAAAAAAGATACTGACCCATTTAAGTGGAAGAATATATGACAGACAACATGCCACAGGAAGAAATTGAAGAAGAAATCACCGATGAGCATCTCGATGAGGCCCAGGATATCAGTACCGACCCTGTCGATTCAGCAATCGAAGGAGCCATTGAGCAAACGGACGACCTTGAGCCGACTGTGGAATCCGTGGTTGAGGCGGTTCTTTTTGCCAGCGATGAGCCTTTAAGTGCCGAGCGGCTTGTTCATATTGTCGAGGCCGGTGGTGTCCGGCAGATTCGCAAGTGCATCGAGAGCCTGAACGACAAGTACGAGGCCGGGAACTTCTCGTTTCGTATTGAGCAAATCGCCGGCGGATACCAAATGATGACGCTGAGCCAATACAATCACTGGCTAAAAAGGCTCCTTCGCGCTCGAACTGATACCAAGCTTTCGCAGGCTGCACTGGAAACGCTTGCGATTATCGCCTACAAACAGCCCGTCATGCGTGCCGACATTGAAGCCATCCGCGGAGTTTCTACGGGCGAGGTAATTCGTGGGCTGATGTATAAGGGCCTTGTGAGAATCGTCGGCAGAGCAGAAGTCTTAGGAAGGCCGATGCTCTACGGGACAACGAAAAAGTTTCTGGAGGTCTTCGGCCTCAATACCATCAAAGACCTGCCAAAGGTCGAAGAACTAAAAAAACCGGAACAATAACGGGATACTGTTGTATGGTCGGTCACAATGATATAGTAAACGTTGCCAGACGCATCGCAGATGCCGTCAATGCCGAGGCGGTAATTCTATTCGGCTCACATGCCAGGGATGATGCAGGGAGCAGCAGCGATGTTGATCTTCTGGTCATTGCTGAAAGCGACTTGCCCCGGCACAAGCGCAGCCGCGAACTCTACAAGCTTTTCAGGCCGTATCCGTTTGGAATGGATATCCTGGTTTATACGCCGGCGGAAATAGAAAAGGGTAAACTAACGTCTTTGTCTTTTGTTTCTACCGTATTGCGGGAAGGAAAAACGTTATATGAGCGAACAGACCGAAATAGCAAAGCAATAGGAAGACAAATGACCAATCGCCCGGTTCCATACGATACATCTTTGCATTCGGCAAATGTTCAAGATGATGTTCTCAGGAAAATGGACATTCGCCAAAGAGCGGAAATGACATTTGAGCTTAGCGACAACGTTCGCAGGCTTGCAGAGGCCGGTGTGCGCAGCCGTCATTCCGAATATGATGATAAGATGGTCTCCATGGCGGTTACGAAACTTATGATCGGTGATTCTATGTTCAAAGAAGTGTTTGGCGATATTGAGCTTGAACCATGACAAGCCAAAATGAATTCTTAAACAACATCATTTCCGCCTTGGCCAAATCTAAGATTCCTTATATGGTCTCCGGTTCGTTCGCCAGCAGTTTTCACGGTCGTCCGAGGGCCACCAACGATGTGGATATCGTGATTGATCCGGCACCGAATCAGCTCGCTGCATTTGTTGAACTTCTCAAAGCTGGGTACTATGTCAACGCCGATTCAGCGAGGGAGTCGTTGTCAAAACGGACGATGTTCAACGTGATAGATATTGAAGCCGGCTGGAAGGTAGATTTAATCATCCGAAAAGACCGTCCCTATAGCGCCGGGGAGTTTGAAAGGAAAAGAAAATTTCCTATCGAGGGTTCGACCTTATGGGTCGTTTCGCCGGAAGATACAATTTTGAGCAAACTGGAATGGTCAAAAGGGCATCAATCGCAGCAGCAATTTCAGGACGCTCTTGGTGTCGCGGTCGTCCAGGCCGGTCGTTTGGACATTCAGTATTTACAGAGATGGGCCAAAGAGCTTGGGGTCATGAACGAACTGACAAAGCTTTTGGATAGAGCCAAGGTAAACAAAGCCAGGGAACAAAAGAACTAAAAAAACCGGAATAATAAAAAGGCCGAGCCAAAAAACCCAGCCCAGCCTGTACTTAGCTAAGAATAAGCGTTATCTGTTAATTCGAAGATATTATTCGCCCTCACCTAATCGTGGCTCTGGAGGCGAAGTTGCTATGCTTAAATCCCCATAAATCACACGATAGCCATCTGAATCTCCGCTTCCCTCGCTCAAAATGGGCGCGGAATATCCCACTTTGGCCGATTTTTTGATTATAGCGATCTTTTGCTTCGAAAGATTCATTTTTCTTGACAAACTCATGCATGTCTGATACGCTATTATATACATCTTGGCTGAGGTTGTTTGAGCTAATTACAAAAGCGTTACCATTACAAAGGAGGAAGACCTTATGAACAAATTCACAATCAGCAATACCCGCCGGTACAAAATAGCTGTTCCTCTTGTTTTCACGACTTGTCTGCTTTTAATTCTTTTGCTTTCGTCTTCTATGCTGGCGGAAACCACAGATATCGACCAGGCCGAGGCTATTGTACGGGGCTGGCTGCGGAGGAATCCGCGTCCCCTGGATACAGACCTTGGGCAAACCATCGCCGATACCCGGGCATTTGCAGATGGCAGTGGACAAACGCTCTACTATGTGATTTATCTTGAACCGTCAGGATTTGTAATTGTCTCTACGGATGACCGCATCGAGCCAATCATCGCCTTCTGTCCTGAAGGTATGTACGACCCATCGCTGGATAATCCCTTAGGCGCCCTCGTTACCAATGATATGGCAGGAAGGATGGAATATTTACAATCGCAGAAGCTCTCGGCAAAATCAACCCGGGCTTCGCAGAACAAGTGGGCCTTGCTGCAATCCTTTGATCTGCCGGCGGGTAGTGAAAAATCCGGCCAGATCGAACCGCTGGGCATAACAGGTGTAAGCGATGTGAGGGTGGCACCTCTTGTACAAAGCAAGTGGAATCAGGAAGATGAAGGCGGTAATTACTGCTACAATTATTATACACCGAGTCATTACCCGGCCGGATGTGTTGTGACAGGGATGGCTCAGCTTATGCGATACCACCAGCATCCCACAGCCGGTATTGGTGTGCATAATTTTCTAATTTATGTAGATGGCAGCCCCGAATATCACGACACTATAGGCGGCAACGGGACCGGAGGGCCCTATCAATGGACCGATATGCCGCTGGACCCGGATGGCAGCACCGAAGACACCGAACGCAGCGCCATCGGGGCACTTTGCTACGATTCAGGCCTGACGGTAAACATGAGTTATGCCCCGGGTAGCTCATCGGCAAGTTTATACGATGCAAAGGATGCGCTGACCAACGCAACCCTATTTGATTACAGCAATGGCGTTTATGGCTATAACTCCAACAATAATATCGGCAGCGGACTCGATGCAATGATAAATCCAAACCTTGATGCAGCTTTACCGGTGGCACTGTCTGTCCATCGCACCGGTGGTGGACATGTGGTATTGGCTGATGGCTATGGATATGACAGCTCTACACTGTACCACCATATCAACGTGGGCTGGGGAGGGGCTGATGATGCCTGGTACGACCTGCCGGATATCGACACATCCTCTCATACTTATACCTCCGTGGACGGATGCATATACAATCTGTTTACCAGTGGCACGGGTGAGATAATCAGCGGCAGAGTGACCGATATGGCTCTTAACCCAATCGAGGGGGCAACTGTAACCGCCAAAATAGGTTCAACAGTCGTAAAACAGACAACCACAAACATCAAGGGTATTTACGCCCTCACAAATCTTGCATCCAGCCAGAGCTTTACCATAATCGCAAGCAAACCCTGGCATACTTTTGTTCAGCAAAACGTATCGACTGGCAATTCGGCCGATTGGCAGGCGACATCCGGGAACCTGTGGGGAATCGATTTTGCCGCCCAGAACGCCACAGCTCCGATGGCTTATGACAAAACCGTTTCGGCACTTTCGGGAACAGCCCGACTGATAACCCTCGATGTTGCCGATGAAGGTCAGCCGAATCCCCCGGGACAGCTTAGCTGCATAATCACATCACTGCCAATGCACGGGACGTTGACTGACCCATTGGCGGATGAGATTACGACCGTTCCTTACACACTTGTTTCCGGCGGCAACCAGGTTGAATACTTAGCTTGCGCATACTTTACAGGCCAGGACGAGTTTGATTTTATTGCCAATGATGGAGGCTCTACTCCACAGAGCGGTGACTCCAACACAGCGACCGTTACCATCGAAGTCGATAATCACATATATACAACCTACGAAATCGACACAAATATAATAGCTTATTGGCCGCTTCGTACGAGTTACGAAGACTCCCGAACACAGGTGATATACCTTCAAAGTGACATTGGTGATGCCAAAACTATTACCGACCTTGCACTGAATATCGAGACAGCACCAGGCCAAACATTAAACAACTGGACAATTCGAATAAAACATACGACGATGAGTCAATATGTCGGATTCCCGGAGTTTGAACCAAGCGGCACAGGCTGGACAGTTGCGTATCAGAATAATGAACCGGCGACTCCCGCAGGATGGAGAAACTTCTCTTTCCAAACACCGTTTGAATATAACGGCACAGACAACCTTCTGGTTGATTTTAGCTTCAACAACAGTTCCTATTCATCAGATGGCTACTGCTTTGTCTCTAACACGGGAACAACACGCGTTGTAATGGCCTCTTCTGACAGCGAACATGGTGACCCGTTGGATTGGGATGAGTGGACCTTCAGCAGTGTTTCCACTTCATCAGGCGTTCCCAATTTGAAACTGATTTCAGAAATATTTGCAGAGCCGGTAACCGGTGACTTTGGGCTTAACTGCAAAGTGGACATGCCGGATTTTGCAATATTCGCATTGGCCTGGCTGACCTCGGATGGAGAGGGGGGGTATAACGATGACTGCGACATCTCCGAGGTAAATGACGACACCATTGACATTCAGGATTTGAAAGTCCTCGGTGAGAATTGGCTCACAATATATGCCCCATGACAGCTGGTCTCGAATCTCAACCTTCCGCCAAGCCGCGGAACGCAAAACAGGAATGGTTACCTTCTTAATTGAAGCCCTTTTCAAACAAAGCCTGCCTCAATCGCTAAAGCACTGACTCTGGTCCAATTTCGTGCATTCCAGCCAGTCCTTGCTTATCCGGGCCAGGTCACTCAGGAAATACACGTCCAACCAGTCATGAGCTATCACCTCGACATCTTTAACGCCAACCTGGCAATCTCCGTCGAAATCTGCCTCCGGTCCCGAGCACGTCCAGCCGATATCTTCCAGCATCGGCCCGATCTCAGGATTAGACATGAAAAGGTCCCAGCACAATTGCGTGCGGTAGTTCTCAATCATCACTGCGATGGTCCCCTGGTCGATAGCAAGATAAGTATCCGAGAACCAATTCGGATCCTCTTCAAGGTTAAATGCATCTGTAAAACCGAATGGTCCCCACAACCTTTCTCCATAGGTCTGGTAAAAATGTTTTAACGTTGCGATAGACTCGGCCGGAGTATAGGGCATTGCGCTGATTGCAGCCGTAGGCGTAATAGTGCCGTTATCATTATAAACCGGCGCATGAGCCGAATACCCCCACGGATTTGTACTGGCCGTAAGACCCCACGCCAACGTGCTGTAACCTTCATAATTACCGGGGTTGTCAATACAGTACGCCTGGTGAAGCAGTGAGATATTCCGGCTGTTGTCGAAGTAGTTGCAGTAGGCATCGCTCTTGTATCGAGGATCAAATCCGAGAAATGAATAGTGTGTAAAAAACAACGGCCCGCCGTAGGATGTTCCTACCCACTGTTTAATACCATAGAAGTTCGGATCATTGTTTTGATACCACGATTCCCGAGCCCAGCCGTTGTAGTAACTACTTGCCGGCATCGGATGCGTCGGAGATGCTATCGCCAACAAATATACAATCATTGCTTCATTGTAACCCGTAATCTTCATGTTCATCACCCAGCCGTAGTCCGGCGACCAGTGCCAGTAAAGAGATTCGCCCTCAGGATATCTGCGATACCAATCCCATTCCACCTCCTCCCACATCTCGCTGACCCGATCGCGAATCTGGGTCTCCGCCGCATCAACAGGATCATCAAAGTACTGTCGCGCCGTAAGCATGCCCACTACCAAAAAAGCAGTCTCAACGAGGTCTCCGCCGTTATCTTGCGGCCCTGAACCACCAAAAGGAATCGTCTGGCCCGTAGAACCGTTAAGCCAGTGTGACCAAGCACCATGATACCGGGATGTCTTCTCATCCAGAAACGTCAGCATCTTCAAAACTCGCTCCGCCCCTTGAGCTCGGTTGACGAATCCTCGCTCGGCACCAACAACGATGTTCATCATACCCATACCCGTACCGCCAATGGTACAAATGTCACGCCCGTGCGTGAGCCCTTCTCTCGCCAACCCACTGACAGGATGGGCAAAATCCCAGAAGTACCGAAATGCAGCCTCCTGCACGGACTCAAGAAGCTCTTCGTCGTTCATGGCCGCTGAAGTTGCCCACACCACATCTGAAGGCTGGCTCTCACCTCCCAGAACGGATGTCACATAATAAAAATGAGTCTGGCCGTTCGCTCCGAGAAAATCGCTATACACACTGACCGTATGTAACGAGCTGTTGAGTTTGCTATAAGGTCCTTCCAAAGAACTTGCCCGATATATATTGTAGCCCTGCAAACCAGTTGCAGTTACCTCTTCCCATCTCAAATCGATTCTGCTGTCGTGACCTGTCGCGATCAACCCGTTTGGACTGCCGGAAACCAGTATCAGGTTGTCAATGAATATCGTCCCGGACGAGTCACCCCCACTGCCCATGTTTTCCCAAAGCAGAGCACTGATATGATCCAGCCCTGTGTTACTAAAACCCGACACATCAAACTGTGCCGTAAACCATTCGCCGGTGGCCGCAGGATTTGCAGACTGCGTCCAGCCGAAAACATCGTCCCATATCCCCACTATTCCGCACGGATCTACGGGCATAGCTGATTCCGTAGCAAACCAGCAATCAACCTGAATGAAATCCTGTCCGTCTAAATCAAAGCTGGAAGCGAATTCGTGTCGTATCTCAACTTTGCGATCGCCCTGCCCCGTCCATATCAGGCCAATTACATAATCTCCCTCAGTTGCCTCAGGTACCTCACCATACGTGCCGTGGGTAGTTCCGCCCACAAGATAGGTGATAGAAACTTCGCCGGATGTGACCGTAACTCCGCTCTCGGATGGTTCATAGCCAGTTAGCAGCGTCACCGTCCCAGCAGATGCCCCTGCGACCACGCTCATACTCACTGCCAATATCATGGCCAAAATGTATATTGAATCACTCACTGCATCCTCCTGAGAATATATTATACCCGATATTCCCTCACCACGTACCAACTTTATCGTCCAAAATGCAGGGAAAAAGCAAAAAGTTGTCCCTCCACCATCCCAAAACCTTACTTTGGGTAACTCGAAGGAGCTAAGTCCGAATTCACAATCCTAACTGATCCCCGGCTCTAAGCTTCAGTCCTGGTTATCAGCATGCCAATACCACTATCGGGTTTTATGTGGGCATTTTTCTTGACAAATGTGTGAACAAACTGGATACTGATTAGACTCGGAATATTATTTACGGAAAAGGTTTATTAGCTAAGAAAGAAAGGTAAACACATGAGTAAATCGCAAATTGCAGTACTGTTGGTAACAAGTCTGTTCTTACTGTCCGCTGGATGTGGGGTCCCAAGTGATGTAGGGCAGTTAAGTTCCTCCCTTGTCCAGTGGAAGGTGGCGCTTGAGGCGCAGGACATCGACAAGATGATGGAGCCGTACTCCGATGACTATGAGGGCGAGCGTGGAGAGGGCAAAGAAGGCGTCCGTCAGTTCCTCTCAAGGATGATGGACGAAGGTGCTCTTGAAGATATTGATATGGATATCAGCGAGGCCGAGATAAAAATCGAGGGCGATAAGGCCACAGTAGGCCCGATAAGGTACGCCGGTGACTGGGGCGAGGTAGAGATGATGCGCATCCTCAAGAAGGAATCCGACGGTGTTTGGCGTGTTGTCGGCACCGAGCAATACTAAAACGGATATATAACTACAAACGTTTGTTATTCGCCAAAACTGGCCGGATTTGTAACAAAGCCGCACGAGGAAGGATGGTTGTGCGCGACTGAAAAGTTGAGACAAGCATGGCCACAGGTACTGCCGGAATAAGCCGCCAGAAAGCTACACTTAAAGCAATGGTGCGAATCTACTGCCGCAGCCATCACCCCGACCACGATCGTAAATTGTGTCCGCAGTGCCTCGAATTGGAACAGTACGCAATCCAACGGCTGAATAAATGTCCGTTTGGCCCAACCAAAGGTCTCTGTGCTAAATGTGAAATTCATTGCTATAGACCGGATATGCGTCGGCGCATTCGTGAGGTAATGCGCTATTCCGGGCCGAAAATTCTCGCAAGACACCCACTTTTGGCTATATTTCATCTAATTGACGGCTGGACAGGCAAGTTCGAACGCAGCAAGTAGAGGCAAAACTTATGTTGAATAGAGTTCTGGCTTTTTATACGAAGTGGTTTGCCGTTTGGGTGATTGTTTTCGGGGTGGTGGCGTATTTCTGGCCGGGGCCTTTTGAGGTGATGGGCAGGTACAGGAGATGGCTTTTTGCTCTCACAATGTTCGGTATCGGGGCGGTTCTGAGCCTCGATGATTTCAAACGGATTGGGCAAAAGCCGGTGATAGTTCTGATAGGCTCGGTTGCGCAGTTTACGATAATGCCGCTGGGAGCCTTCGCCGTCGCAAAGATTTTTAATCTACCGGCGCACATGGCCGTCGGGCTGATCCTGGCAGGATGCATGCCCGGCGCGATGGCAAGTAATGTGATGAGTTACATCGCCCGCGCCGATGCGGCGTATTCTGTTTCACTTACGGCGGTCTCGACGCTGTTGTGCCCAGTTATAACGCCTGCGCTGACAAAGCTGTTGGCCGGGGCGATACTGCCTGTGGAATTTTGGGAGATGTTTTGGGATGTTATGTTTATGGTGGTTGTGCCGCTCGCTGTCGGCTTTTTGGTCAGGGGAATCCTAAAAGAAAAGATTGAGAAGATCAGGCAAATTTTTCCGGCAATGTCGGTCACGTTCATAATATTTATCTGTTCGGTGGTCATCGCGCTTAATCGCGAAAGGTTCGGTATGGTTACGTTGGGGATTTTAGTGCCGGTATCGGTGCTGAATATTTACGGTATGTTGGCGGGGTATGGTGTGGGTACAGTTTTCAGAATGGCTCAGGCCAGAAGACGAACACTCACTATCGAGATTGGTATGCAAAACGCCGGGTTGGGGACAATGTTGGCGCTTGACAATTTTGGTGAAAAAGCGGCAATACCGACGGCGATGTTCGTCTTTGTCTGCATTATAACCGCTTCGATAATGGTGGAAGTGTGGCGAAGAACGGCGGTTTATCAGGACAGCCTGCTGAATCCAAATAAGCCCCCGCGTTCAAAGTGTTGAATCGACATAGGTAGGCCCTCGCGGGCTTTCCCTGTCACACCACCGGGCATACGGGTCCGTACCACGGCGGTTCGGCTGGTTAAGCTGTTCGCTGTTTTGCCAACAAGGCGAGGCCAAGCGTGTTAAAATGAGCATTTGGAAAAGCAAAGCTCAAAGCCGGGCTGCGGCTGATTCTCCATGGGCCGTGCACAC
>JGI10211J34971_10000920_pt1 | contig 24552 bp, 12 predicted proteins | sample Etolagsediment_FD_34971 | JGI IMG/M metagenome (IMG submission 34971)
TAAAATCCACCTTACCGTGCCTGCTCTTTGTCGAATCTTCAATATGTTTTTCTATAGAGACAAATAGGCAAAAAGAAATTTTTCGTCGCCTCATACCATCAGGTGAAAAGAGGAAGAATGTGTAAGATAATCCCGCTCGTTTCGGTTATTTGAAAGCCGGCGATGTGATCCAATTTATACGGAACCAAGCTGTACATCTAAGCCCCAAATATGCTGGACTGATGGGAACCGCTTTGCGTTCCTTTTTCCGTTACTTGCGCTACCAAGTCGAAATTACAACCGATTTGGCATCCTGCATTCCGAACTGTTCCACAGACAAATGCTTGTCTTGGTACGTGGGAAAGAGCTCCTTGGCGGCTGGTTGGGGGCGCATTTCCTTATTTCCGTTGAGGTGTTGAGGACAGTCCCTTTCTTATCCCTATCAAAATAATGACGGTTTTCTCAATAGAACGTCAAAAAATTGATTAGGCAGAGAGTCTGTGGCGTCAGATCCTAGACAAAGACCTGCAATAATTGTGAAAATTTAACCATCACTTTTTTGGCACAAATATTGCGAAAGACGTTATCGCATTTGAAGAATGCTGTTTTTTGAGAAAAAAATCAATTTTCTTAAGAAATTATCGTTATACTTTCAAGGGACGGAGCATCGTTCCAATCATTGGGAGTGATGGAATGATTATAGACAAAGACATTCTAAAATACACCATTTCAATTCAGGAAAGTATTTTCAAAGCCCTAAATAAGATAGTCGATAGTAAAGGGAGAATATTATTTGTTGTTACTGAATCTGGGCTGCTGGAAGGTCTATTCTCAAACGGAGATTTTTTGCGATGGGTAGTAGAACAAGAATTTGTTGATCTAAAGCAACCTGTTTCAAGGATTATTAACAGGCAATACCTATCTGCCCAAATGGGTGACGTGAACAAAATTAGAGAGTGTCTTCGCTATGTTCGCTTTGTGCCTATCCTTGACAAACGCCGCAGATTAATAGGTGTTGCGAGACAGAGACGACAAGAAGAGGGTATCACAATTGGAGATTTTTCCATTAATGTGGAATCTCCAACCTTCATTATTGCCGAAATTGGCATTAACCATAACGGTAGCCTTGACCTAGCCAAAAAGCTGATTGACCAAGCTGTAAGTGCCGGAGCAAACTGCGCTAAGTTCCAAATGCGCACGATGAAGGCGCTTTATAGCAATGCGGGAGACGCAAACGACCCAAGGGAGAATCTTGGATCACAGTACACACTTGATTTACTTACTCGCTTCCAACTCAGCACTGAAGAAATGTATACAGCCTTCGACTATTGTAAAGCAGAAGGCATCCTTCCTCTTTGTACCCCTTGGGATTTGGAAAGCCTAGATGCCTTGGAAAAATATGGGATGGTTGCCTACAAAGTTGCATCACCCGATTTAACCAATCACGACCTCCTAACAGCGATTGGCAAAACAGGCAAAGCGATAATCTGCTCTACCGGCATGTCTACAGAGCAGGAAATTAGAGAATCCGTAAACCTGCTTAGGGATATGGGTTCTCAATACGTTCTATTACATTGTAATTCTACCTATCCCGTGCCATTTAAAGATATTAATCTCAATTATATGAACCATCTGAAGGAGATCGGCGGCTGCCCTATAGGTTACTCGGGCCATGAACGTGGCATCAATATTGCCATTGCAGCGGTGGCCAAAGGGGCAAAGGTAGTAGAGAAGCATTTCACTACGAACCGTTCGATGGAAGGAAACGACCACAAAGTCAGTTTATTGCCTACAGAGTTCAAATCTATGGTTGAAGGAATTCGTCAAGTAGAACAAGCGCTTGGCTCAACTAGTGAACGGAGACCGAGCCAGGGGGAGATTATAAATCGGGCTACCTTGGCTAAGAGCTTACTAATTAACTGCGATTTAGAACCAGGCCAAATAATTATGCCGCAAATGATTGAGGTCAAAAGCCCAGGCAGGGGATTACAGCCGAATCACAAAGCAGAGATAGTTGGTACACGCGCGAAACGGCACTTTTCTGCAGGCGATTTCCTTTTTCCCAGTGACTTAGTCCACCAGAAAGAAATTCGTGCTCGCGATTATTCCTTTAAACGGCCTTGGGGACTGCCAGTCCGTTACCATGACTACAAGGCTATCCTGGGTATAACAAACCCGGAATTTCTCGAGTTTCATTTGAGTTACAAAGATTTGGAACAAGATATCCATCAATATTTTGACCGAACTTATGATATGGGTCTGGTGGTTCATAGCCCCGATACATTTACCGGTGACCATTTACTGAGCCTGTCACATCCTGATAAAGAGTATCAAAAGCGTTCTGTTTATGAACTCCAGCGAGTGATTGACCTAACCCGGAATCTAAAACAATTTTTCAGGAAAGCAACAAAACCCCTCATTGTAACAAGTTTGGGAGGCTTCACCACGGATAGGCTTTTACAACCGTCCGAACGGATCGAACGATATCAACTAATGGCTGAAAACCTCGCACTGTTGGATATGAACGGAGTTGAGATTATTCCGCAAACTTTACCGCCATTCCCGTGGTATTTTGGAGGGCAACTCTATTTGAACCTATTTGTAGCCCCGGACGACACTACCGAGTTTTGCCGCAAATACGGATACCGTTTATGTCTGGATGTTAGCCACGCAAAGCTTGCCTGCAATTATTTCAAATGGTCGTTCAAGAAGTTTGTAGAAAAGCTAGCACCTTTCACAGCCCATATCCACATTGCCGATGCTGAATCTGTTGATGGCGAAGGACTGCAGATCGGTGAGGGCGAGATCGATTTTCCAGCCTTGGCAGCAGATTTAAATCAAGTTGCTCCGCAAGCTTCCTTTATCCCGGAAATCTGGCAAGGGCATGAAAATGAAGGCGAAGGTTTTTGGATAGCCCTTGAACGTCTGGAAGGAGTGTTTTGAGCTATGAAAAAAGACCTGACTTTTTGCAAAGAAATACCCCATAAGCCATATAATATCGTTACTCCTGACCGATTTGGCGTACATTGCGTAATAAACTATGAAAAGAATTTTAAACTTGGTAGGGGAAGCACATATAATGATTACTGTTGGTTCAATGCCAGGTTTGGAATTGTCATAGGTGAAAACACTCTAATAGGACCGCGCGTCCTTATTCACTCTGCAAATCACGTTATCAAAAATATTGATATTGAGCAAAACGCAAATGGCCCTGGTAGTTGGGCTCAAGCGTCCGGCAGTATGAGGGTTACTGGAAAACCAGTAACTATTGGGAATGATGTATGGATTGGAGCAAATGTTACTATTCTGGCTGGTTCCAGGATTCCTGACAAATGTGTAATAGGCGCTGGCACAATCATCACCGAGAGCAATAGCCAACGTCTCAATTGCGGCGATATTGTAGTTAATGAACTTGATTTAAGGATTCTCGGGAACAGAAAAGACTATAAATAATGACAAATTTACATCGTAACTGACCGAAGATCAATCTACGGAGGATAGCCTTAGATCCAATGATTAGCTGCTATTCCGGCACGCTGTGATTCCAAAAGCTTGCTCAGAAATAATCTGCAACTTTTGAACGGGACAGGTTCATAATTTGTTACAAAATGGAGGCAAGACTTCAGGGCGGCAGTTTTAAAAAAGTTATAGCTTCATCAAAAGACTGAGATTTTAGCAATTGGAATAAAATGGCAGGATATACGTTATAAGAATAGACCAATCAGTCTCACAGGTAACCATGTTACGGCACTGCAACTCGGTTATGAGATTACAGCAGATGACGAGGCTTGCAATGAATCTGATGCCGTGCCCCGATGTTGCCGATATGTCCATTTCGCAAAGGATATCATGACAAAGAGGTATTTATGAATCTCTGAAACGGCTTGATAAGTTCGAGAGAGCTCTGTAGTGCTAATGTGTTGTATACAATTTTTTTTAAAACATTTTTGTTGCTGAAGACAGGTTCATTTTTAAATTTGCGTTGGTTTAAAACAGCAATCACCAACAGATCCATGGACGTTAAAAATGTTTAGCGACTTAAAAGATAGACTCTCTGGCTGCTTTTACACGATTTTCACTCCTTTTGATGAAGGCGAGAATATTGATTATGAATCAATAGAAAAATACCTGGCAGTTCTTTACCGACAGGGAGCAAGAAAATTTTATGCTATGGCTTATAATTCAAGGTATTCGCAGCTCACGCATGCGGAGATACTTGAACTTAACAACTTCTGTATTCGAACTGTAAAGCAGCTTGATAAGAACAATATCGTTATTGTCGGCGACCCGATACACTGCTCGACAAAAGAAACAATCGAATTCACCCGGCATGCGGAGGAAAACGGTGCCGATCTCGTTTCTCTGATAGTCCGGGAAAAATATTTTTGTGATGATCAGATACTGCAGCATTATGCTGAAGTAGGTGCCAGTACCGGGATGGCTATCTTGGTTCACGAAATGCCTTTTTTGTCAGGCTACGACGGCAAACAGATGCACTGGCCAGAGTCCCTGATCTCTGCATTGCCTAAAGTCCCACATGTCATTGCATTAAAGGAGGACGCACACGATTATGAAGCTACCCTTAACGCTTTGAGACTGGAACCGCGTATACGTATAATTATTTCCGGTAGAAAATCATCATTAATGCCTTACAAGCATTATGGCGCCCGTGCCTACCTGAATGGTATATCTATCATTGATGCCAGGATAGGCGAACTCTTCTGGGAGGCATACGAGAAGGATGACGATGTGACGATCAATTTTATACTTGAGAAGCTGGAAGGGCCATTTTTTGAATGTTGCGTGAAAAAATATGGCTGGCATCGAACTAACAAGGCTATTCTTCATGCAGCAGGATTGATGCATCGGCGTGACCGCATGCCGTTGAAGCATCTTTCCGACGATGAATTCGTCCTTGTTAAGTCCGTTTTCAACAAGATCGAATATGCCTGGAATAGAAAATGCGAGGAGCGTTCATGAATTACACTGCCATCGTCCCAGCACGAGCCGGATCAAAGCGACTGCCCCACAAAAACATCAAGTTGCTGGCAGGCAAGCCCCTGCTTGTCTGGACTCTCGAGGCTTGTGTCGAGGCTAGGAAGATTGATGATGTAATTTTGTCCACTGATTCAATGGAATATTGGAAGATTGCTAGGGAGTACGTCTGCTCTGACAAACTTATCCTCGATTATCGGGATTCTGAAGAAGAGGCCGGAGACACTGTAAAGATTTTTGACTACCTGAAGGACAAGCGAGCCAAGATCTTCGGGGACAGGACGGGAGCCTTTGTTCTCGCGCTGCCGACAGTGCCTTTAAGACGGAGTACGCATGTAGACGAGGCGATTTCTCACTTTGAACTATGCGGAGTTCCTGTATTTTCAGCAACCACCTATGGCTTTCCTATTTCTTTTGCCTTCCGCGTCAACAATAATGGCACTTGGGCGCCTATATTCGAAGACAGCCCTATGGTTACAGGAAATACGCGTAGTCAAAATCAAAAAGAATCCTACCATCCTAATGGTGCAATTTATGTCCGTTCAATAGATGATCTTGCGAGGCCGGGTTTGATTAGCCTCTACGATGGGGCGGAAGCCCATGTCATGGATCGCGCTGTATCTATTGATATCGATAACGAGATTGATTTTAAGATTGCAATGGCTCTGCTTTAGCTGTGATTACAATAGTTATGCAGGATTTGATGTATCTGGCAGCACATCTGGTAAAGGTAGAGTCCTAGCGCCGGTTAAAAATTGTATTCACTCTCTATTGTCTTAGTTTTGAGATCTTTAGATTCCTGTATGATTGTCTGACTTTTCAATAAATCTCGAAACTATTTTTCAAATGAAAACCCGCGAGAGGTGCGCTTAAAATCCGTCAAAAACATTAATGAATTTTCAAAGAACATAACTAACAGAGGTTCTTCCGTTCATTTTTCGCCAACGGATTCAGTTTTATTTAAGGTGATATAGATTTACTATCGGCAAATTTGTCAAAGGAGATAAGACGAATAGTTGAAAAGTTTGCTTGTGGCATAAATGGGTTAGCTAAAAATATTTTGCTTCGCCTACCTTCAAAGTAGATTACCGAGTAATAAATAAGAAGGGAATCATGAAAGATAATCGAGAGCATAAATTTATAATTGAAATTATAAGTCAAATTGAGAAAAATTTTGATGTCAATTCTTTGCAATACAAAGGCCTACTTGTTTGGCCTTGGATAAGATTAAGCATCTGGACGCAACTGAACAATCCAGGCTTGAATTTTGCTAACGTGTCTTCGCAACAACAATATGAGTTTGTTCTGATGGATGAGAGAAAAGAACAACTAAAACATTTGAGGCAGTTTAAGAATACGGAGATATTTTTCTTTTCCAGGCCTGAGGATCATTCAGACTGGTTTGATGGTAAATGTTACAATCGTCACGTGGATTCTATAATTGATTTTGTCAGAGATAAATACAGATTTCTAAAATTTGAATTTCGTTCCCCTCAAGCAGAAACAACACTGCCGCGTTTGGAGGCCACATTTTTTCAGGATGTTTTCATCAGAAAAGTTGTCGGGAATCCGAGTGAATCTGAATCTATTAGTGCCTTTAAGGAATTGCAGAAAATTGTCGGAGATTTATCTAAAAATGTGCATTTAAAGCAATCCGTAATTATTGCAAATATGAAACTTTTAGAGAAATTTGAGCAATATTTTTCTGAGATATTATTCAATGTCCAACCCAAAGCAGTGTTCTTGGTATGTTATTATTCCATGATCCCCATGGCCTTGATAAGGGCCTGCAAGAAGCTTGGTATAGTTTCTGTTGATATCCAGCACGGCAAGCAGGGGAAATATCATGGACTGTATTCGCACTGGACGAAGATACCATCCAACGGATACGACTTGTTGCCTGATGTTTTTTGGTGTTGGGGGAGTGAGTCAAAACATAATATTGAAAAATGGCAACCAAATGGATGTCTTAATCATAAAGCGCTTGTAGGAGGCAATTGCTGGTTGGCAAAGTGGGTTGATGGCGTTAACTCTGTTGGCGAAACAGATGGAGCCAAAGCGTTTTTTGATAAAATAAAAAAAATGCGAAAAGTTATTCTAGTAACACTACAACCTTTTGAGGATCTTTTACCATTACCCAAACATGTTCTTGATGGGATGAGACGGTCTCCAAATAATTGGTTGTGGTTGATAAGGCTTCATCCATTGCATAGAAATAGAAAAGAGCAAATTTGTAGCCTTATTCAACAACAAGGAATAATTAATTTCGAAATCGAAAACTCAACAATTTGTCATTTATATTCTTTATTAAGGATTTCTGACCATCACATTACCTACTATTCGTCCGTATGTTATGAAGCGCTTGCATTTAATGTTTCAACCACTATTGTAGATCCATCTGGACTCACACTTTATGAAGACTATATCAATAGAGGTATTTTTAATTATGCAATGACTACGGAGGAATTGTTAGCTTCAATTGAGAAATCCTACACAAAAGAACAACTCAAAGAACCTTGTAAATATATTGAGACAAGCAAAAAGGTTGCCGAAGACGCTTTGGGAAAAATTTTAAATAGAAATGTCAAAGAAAAACAAAAGCCAAAATTTGAAATAGGCCCCAGAAATAAACAAGAAATTGGTGTAAACCCAAAAGGAGTAGCTCTTTACAATAAGAGAAAGGATGAAGTAGAGAAGTCGTTTGATGCACTGCACAAGGCGGCGCGGTCAGCGGGCCAGAGCCTCAAAATCATGCAGGTCCATGTATTTTATGACAATTATTTGAACAATTTTTATAAAGCCCGGCCCCATCTATTCAAAACCAGTTATGAGGAACAGATGGCCGCACTTCTTAAGGACGGGTTCAGCGGCTGTCACATGCTGGCCCCTTACTTGAATGACCTGGGCTGCGAAACCCAACTGGTGATCGCCAATTGCGCTCCGGCCCAGTCTTGCTGGGCACGGCAAAACGACGTAGCCATCGACCATTCCAGCCAGTGGGTCGTGGAAGTGGCCAAGAAACAAATCGAGGCTTTCCAGCCGGACGTGCTCTACCTTTCCCATCCGGTGGTCTGGTTCGACAGCCGTTTCACCCGTGAGCTTTCCTGGAAACCAACTCTAATCGTAGGGTGGCGGGCGGCTCCAGTTCCGAAAGGGACTGACTGGTCCGATTTTGACCTGCTGCTCTCCCATTCCGACCTGTGGCGCCGGCGGGCTCGGGAATTGGGAGCCCGGGCGACCGAACATTTTTTTCCCGGCTTTCCCGCTTTCCTAGCCGACACTGTCAAAGACCAGGAACCGGAATACGACGTTGTGTTCTGCGGTCAGCTCAGCGCCGATCACGCCAAACGAGTGGATTATCTACGCGCCTTGGGGGTGGCGGCCACAGCCCCGGGTCGGGAGATTGACCTTGGATATTTTACACTGTCGTCCCAAAAGGAACCGGGTTACCCGGAAATCACCCGCTGGAATCAGGGGGCCCGCTGGGGAATTGAGATGCACCGTGCCATAAAAAGCGGGCGTCTAGCCCTGAACATCCACGTGGACTGGTCCCATGGAGAGAGCCGCACTGGAAACATGCGTCTTTTCGAAACCACTGGTACAGGAAGCTTTCTGCTCACCGATCATTTCGAAAACATCGGAGAGTATTTTGAACCGGGTAAAGAGGTGGAAACCTTTCGAAACGAAAAAGAAATGGTTGAAAAAGTCTATTATTACCTTGATCATCCTGATGAAAGAGAAGCCATCGCCCGGCGCGGCCAGAAAAGATGCTTGGATCAGTATTCCATGGAAAAAAGAGCTTTGGAGTTTGATTCCATAATCAGAAAACAATTGCAAAAAAAGTTATCTCGGCCGACAAGTAATCATCTACTCCCCGAAAAAGCACATCTTTCCAAGCCCATGATTGGTAAATCTCAGGAATATTTGGCGGAAGGTTCATTCAACCAAGTCATCAATGACATCCAAAAAATTGTTAAGACATACCCACGGAGAGTTCCCGGGAAAGTAAGAATAGATGGAAAACCATTTAAGTTCGTTGACTTGCATAGCTTTTTTTCTCAAGCTTTACAAATATTCGGGTCAAAGCTCTACTCATTCAAATCCAATAGCCCTAGTCCATTGATTATTGACTGTGGCGCACATATTGGACTTGCATCCCTATTTTTTGAAACGAACTATCCAAATGCAACCATTCTTGCATATGAAGCGGATCCTGCTATCGGTAAAATACTCGAGTTTAATGTCAATTCATTTGGGATGGACAATGTTGAGGTACACAAGAAAGCTATCTGGACACATGATGATGGTGTGAACTTTCATAATTCACTCGATGATTCGGGCTATATCGGTGAGGTGAATGAATCGAGCAATTTGAAAGTACCTACCGTTCGCCTTAGGACCTTTTTAGGTTCCAATTGTGTTGATTTGCTAAAACTCGACATTGAGGGAGCTGAATACAATGTGATAAGCGATTGTAACGGAGTACTAAGTAACGCGGAAAACATTATTATCGAATCACACAAATTCAGGGAAAACGACGGGTCAATTGCTAATCTTTTACAAATTTTGGAAAATAATGGTTTTGATTACGTTCTTCATGATTTACATCCCGCAGCCTGGCTCAAGAGTTCTGAGAGACCGCCCTTTTCGGCATTAAAGACAAAATATTACATAATTACTGTTTTTGCGTGGCAAAAAAGGAGGGGAAAATCCAGTTCTTTCTACAAAAATGCTACCATTAGAACGAAAGAAGCAGCGCTCCATAGAAATAATTTTGAAATCGATATGGGCGTTTCCCCTTCTCCACCTTCACACATTAAAAAAAGCAAATGTGGGTTTAACAATAATAAGTTACACCAATCAGAAGTGACAAATTTTTGTAAGAATGATCCACAACAGGTCGGGAAAATCGTTCATCTATGCATGCAGGATTTCGGCGGTGCCGCAAATGCCGCCTACAGGCTTCACAAGGGCCTGAAATCGATCGGGTTCGATTCTACCATGGCTGTCTTGAACAAAGTCAGCAATGATCCAACTGTCAAGGTTCTGCCAGATGTTTATGAAAATGAAAAATCGTACTGCTTGGATGTTCCTGCACATCACTCCTCCGTTTGGAAAGCGCAGGTGAGCAGGTGGAATTCCCTCATGCGGAACTACCCGAACAGGCCGAAAGGCCTTGAAATGTTCACGGATGCACTATCAGATGTACGCCTTGACCGGATTGGTGAAATTCAGGATGCAGACATCATTAATCTGCACTGGGTCGCAGGCATGGCTGACTGGCCCAGCACTCCGGTTGGATTGGGGTGCAAGCCTGTGGTATGGACACTTCATGATATGAATCCCTTTACTGGTGGGTGCCACTATGCCGGCGATTGCCGAAAATATATTGAGGAGTGCGGAGCATGTCCACAGTTAGGTTCTGCCCAGCCTGACGATCTTTCCCACAAAATCTGGAATCAGAAATACGAGGCTTATCAAAACTTGAATTTAACACTCGTCACCCCAAGCCGATGGCTGGCGGGGTGTGCGGCAGAAAGTAAATTGTTCTCTCGCTTCCCTGTTCACGTAATACCTTACGGTTTTCCGCTGAGTGCTTTCCGCCCGTATTCCAAACCAGAGATTCGTAAAGCATTAAATCTTCCTAACAATGCAAAGGCCATACTGTTTGGGGCACATTCCATTCTCAACAAAAGAAAGGGATTCGAATACTTACTTAATGCATTGAATCAATTCCCGGTGAAAAACACCCAAGATGTTCTCATCCTGACCTTCGGTGCGGCACCAAAAAATTTGAAAATTCCATCCAGGTATTCAATTCGGAACCTCGGTATGATTCAGGATGAAAAACAGCTTGCTATGGTTTACAGCGCATCCGATGTTTATGTCATCCCCACCCTGGAGGATAACCTACCCAACACCGTCGTTGAAGCAATGGCATGTGGAGTTCCAGTCGTGGGATTTGATATCGGCGGGATGCCCGATATGATCGTACACAAACAAACCGGATATCTCGTGAAACCAAAGGACATAAAGGGGTTAATTGAAGGTATTGAGTGGGTTTTTGCATCAATCGACGGCGGCCGGGATTTTGTGAAGGACTGCCGGGCCATGGCTGAAAAAGAGTACTCGCTTGAAAAACAGGCAAACGCTTATTTGTCACTTTATAAGGAAGTTGCGAAGAAAGACGGAGGACGGAAGACGGAGGGCAGAAGACGGAGGACGGAATGCAGCGTCTTAAATTTGGCAGTTTCCCCAGAAGAACTTCATGAAGTCGCAAAAAGGTTTGCGGAAAAGAACAGAATTAAAGAAGCCATTGGTTCCCTTAGGGTTTTGTTGCAGTTGTTTCCTGACCATGCCTTGGCTCACAATGACCTGGGGGTGCTTTATTACCATGAAGGCGATAAAGAAAAGGCATTCAAGCTTTACCAGAAGGCTTCAGAGCTTGAACCTGAAAATTTGACGTTTAGAAAAAACCTGGCGGATTTTTACTATGTTGAATTGAAGCAGGTGGAGGAGGCGTTACGCATCTACCACGACATTTTGGAGAAAAATCCTGAGGACCTGGAAACCTTGCTCGTCATTGGTCAAATATGCGTTGACCTGGACAAACCGGGTAGTGCCGTTGATTTCTATCAGCAGGCACTCGAGGCCGATACAGGTAATGAGACGGCCCTTGAACCGCTTCGCCACCTGCGAAAAATGGCTGCCGAGGCGTTTCTCTCGGCAGATGATCTTTCCGAGTCGTTTTCATCCAATGCGGGTGTGGTCTTCCGAAAAATAATGAAATGCCATTTGAAGGATTACCCCTTAACCGAAGAGGAGCAAGATCTTTTTAGTCCCCTTTTGAGTAAATTTGAATCTGCTGAAAGTACGGGGGATCATCTGCCGGTGCTTTTGGCGGCCATGATGTATTATAATCCCCATGAATTTCCCGGCCCTGTTGATCTATGCAAAATTCCGGACTGGCTTCAGGAGTCCTATGCCGAATATTTGCTGTGTTCACCCCGATGTTTTGTAAAAGAAGGAGAAGCGGATCGTTACTGTGACCATATTCAGAAGGTTTTTGAATCTTTGTACAACAAAATTCAAGAAAGCCCTGGGTCGGAGCCACCAGGAAAGGTTGCCGGCATCTTTGTGCAAAAGGCCTATTTGATTCCTCTCTATTTCAGGGGCAAAAGCCTGACGGCACTCTATGCCCAACGCGCTGCCATTACCGAAGCATTCCTCAAAGATCAGGGATATGAGACGGACTTCAGCTTTACAAAGAAAAACAATCAATCCCAGAAGATGCGGATCGGCATTTATGCCCGGGTTATTTCGCGGGGTACGGAGACATTTGCAACCCTTCCGGTTTACAAGGACTTGAACCGGGACGAGTTCGAGATCTTCCTTTATGTGCATCAATCCAAATCGTCTGAACTGGAAGGTTACACTCGAAACCTGGTTGACCGGTTTATTGAATTGCCGAAAGACATGAAAGAAAGTGTGGATACGATTCGCTCAGATGACCTGGACGTGCTTTTTTTCAGCAATAACCTGACCGCCGTCATGAATGAGGCTTTTATTCTTGCCAATCACCGCCTGGCACGGAAACAATGTGTTCATTTCTGCCAGCCCGTCACAACCGGGTTGAAACACATTGACTGTTTTTTCCTGGGTGATTTGGCCCAGAGCCAAGAGACGGAACAGTCACGATATAACGAACAGATTGTGACGCTTGAAGGATCGGGGATTTGTTTTGACGTGCCTGATATTACGGGCGAAACTCCTGTATCCTTTACCCGGGAACAAATAGGAATTAAGGACAATCAAACTGTCTTTGTGTCGGGCGCCAATTTCTTCAAAATCATCCCGGAATTACGTGATCTCTGGACCAAACTGCTTTCAGAAGTGACCGATTCGGTACTGGTCCTGTACCCCTTCGGCCCGGCCTGGTCACCGTCTTATCCGAAAGGCCTCTTCAAAGCACATTTTCAGGATACGCTGGCAAAACATGATGTGAAGACAGACCGTCTGGTTATTCTGGATCCCCTCCCCTCGCGCGATGACATCAAGGCGATTATGAAGGTTTCGGATGTTTATCTGGATGCCGTGCCCTACAGCGGTGCCACGTCACTTCTGGATCCACTTGAAATGGCAGTACCGCCAGTTGTGTTAGAGGGCGACGAACTGCGTTTCCGCCAGGGGGCCGCTATCCTGAAGGAGCTCGGCGTTCCAGAGCTCGTGGTCACAAGCGAAGAGGAGTACCTTGCATTAACGGCAAGACTGGCGGCCGATGATTTTTATAGGCAAGGAATGGCGCAAACCATTAGGAAGAGAATGCAAAACAACCCACCGTTTCTGGATACGAAATCATACGCATTGAAAATCGGTAATGCTCTAAAGGAAATTGCAGATTCGCGGGAATCCTGAAAAATATCCCGTGCGAAGAGGTTAAGGCCTATATACATGAATGAAAAGGAATATTTATCAAACTAGACAGCATGAACACACCTGACGCACTTTATGAAGAAATTGGAAAGATGACCGCTGGGGGCAGCCCCGAAGAAACCGTTGGGGCGCTGGAGATGCTGCTGGCTGTCTGGCCGGAATACGGTCCGGCCCATAACGATCTCGGGGTTTTGTATTTCAGCCTGGGGGAAAAAGAAAAAGCCCTGATGCACTATGAGCAGGCTGCTTCACTGGTGCCTGAAAATTCGACGTTTCAGAAGAATCTGGCGGATTTTTATTATGTGGAGCAGGGACGGACTCAGGAGGCCATGAAGATCTATGTGGGTCTACTTTCGGTCAACCCCTCTGACGTCGAAGTTCTACTAACATTTGGACGAATAAGTTTTGAACAAGGGGTGATAGACAAAGCCGAGTATTTTTTCAGGCGCGTCCTGGAAATCGAACCTTGGAATGACGACGCTAGGAGGGGATTGAGCGGTATTGGGAAGGAGAAGGGTGACTTACAGAAGGAAGAGGTCGGAGGGCAGAGGGCAGAGGTTAGTGGACGGACGACGGATGACGGAGGACAGACTTCAGAGCTTGGGTTTCAAGGGTATGTCGTTTCGGCCATTGTATCCACGTACAATTCAGAGCGCTTTATAAAGGGCTGCCTGGAAGACTTGGAAGCCCAGACCATAGCGAACCAGCTTGAAATCATCGTGGTTGACAGCGGGTCGGAGCAGAATGAAGGGGATATTGTTCGGGAATTTCAGTCGCGATATGACAACATCAAATATATCAGGACCGAAAACAGAGAAACGGTGTACGCGGCATGGAACCGCGGAATTAGAGCATCCAGCGGAAAGTATATCACCAACGCCAACACGGATGATCGGCATCGTCGGGATGCCTATGAGGTGATGGTGAAAATTCTGGAGGCCCTGCCCGAGGTGGCTTTGGTGTATGCGGATCTTTTGATTACGGAAACGGAAAATGAAACATTTGAGCGTTGCACGCCGGTGGGTCGGTTTCGTTGGCTTAACTGGGATCGTAAAGATCTTCTAAAAGGCAGCTGCTTTATGGGGCCCCAGCCCATGTGGCGTAGAAGCGTACATGAAGAGTATGGGTACTTCGAGGATTCGTTTGTTACATCCGGGGACTATGAATTCTGGCTGCGCATTTCTCAGACGCACACATTTCTTCATATTCCGGTCCTACTGGGATTGTATCTTCGCACCTCCGAAAGCATTGAACATCGTAACCGGAAGCAACAGGCGGAAGAAAACCGCAGGATTCTTGAAATCTACAATTCGGAAAATGCGTCCAAAGACATCATAAAAGAACCAATCGCCGGTATGAGCGACAGAGGTGCAGCTTCCCAAACGGACACAAAGAATAATGGCGTTGCGGGAATGGTCAGCATCATTATCGCTGTTTTAGGTAAATCCAGACACCTTAAGAAATGTGTCACCCATGTCAAGAGCCATACCACAGTGCCCTATGAAATCATTTTTGTAGATAGCGGGATGAAACAGAAGAACTTGAAATGGGTTCAGCAGGAGGCAAAAAGCAAATCGAACTACCGGCTGATCAAAGCGGAGAAAAATGCGCTGCTCAGTCAATGTTACAACAAGGGTATAGAGGCTTCTTCCGGGGAGTACATCTGCCTTTTAGCGGACCACATAATTGTTGGGGCCAAATGGCTTGAGGGTATGCTGCAAGGTATGGAAAAGGCCTCTAAAGCGGGTATAATCGGCCCCATGACCAACAGCATGACTGCCGGCAGACAGCAAGTTAAAAGCCTTCGAGAGGTAAGTCCCAGCGAACTGGAAGCAAGCGCAAAGACGTTCTATGAAAACAACCGAAACCGGAGAACCCCCACGTCTGATTTGGAAGGCATTTGTATCCTGTTTTCGGGACGACTCGCCAGACAACTGGGCCCCTTTGACGAAAATTTGGCACCCGGCAGCGAAGCCATGGATTTTTGTCTGCGGGCACAAATGGAAGGGTTTTCAAACTACATCGTCGGCGATGTGTTTGTACTCTCAATGACACCTACGCCAAAGGTCGAAGACAGGTCTTTTTCACACAAATGGCACAACCTGAATGCAAAGAGTTCAATGGGTAAGAAGCTCGGCGTGGTAAACGCCCTCAGAGACGCCGAAACCTTATTTCAAAAAGGGGAGATCGACAAGGCCGTTTCCCGGCTGATTGAAGGAATAAGATACAGCCCTGACGACTTAATCATCTATCACAGGCTCGCTGAAATACTCATCGACGCAGAAAGGTTTGAGCAGGCTCTTGAAGCCATCGGCTCAATACCTAAAGGAGATCCAAATGACCCAAAGACCCTGATGTTGACAGCGTACTGCAAGGCAGGCCTAGAAATATACGATGAGGCCCTCGAACTGGCGTCACGGGCTTCAAGACTTGATGAAGTGTCAGGTCCCGCTTTAAACTTGCTTGGTGTGCTGGCCCACGGCAGGGGCAAAACAGCGGAGGCGAAAGATTTCTTTAACGGGGCCGTAACGGCTGATCCGGGTGACGGCAGGGCTTACACAAACCTGGGAATGATGGCCTTTGCAAAAGGCCGAAAGACGGAAGGGCTCAAGCTTTTGGAAAAGGGTTTTTTACTAACGCCGACGGTTTCAGAATGCATTACGGCCTACCATGGCGCCATATTGGAAATGGGCGAAACCGATAGGACCCTTTCCCTGTTCTATGAAGCAAAAGACCTGTATCCTCAAAACCGCCGTATTGCTTTTCTTTTGATCGACATTTTGATTCAAAATGGCGAATATGAGCCGGCCATTCATCATACTCGCGAAGCTATGGTTACATTTGGAATCGATGAGGGAATTCTATCGGCTGCAAAAGCAATCCTGGAACGTGTTTCCGAACAAGATTCCCAGGGATCTTCGAAAAAGCCCGCCCTTTCACTGTGTATGATTGTCAAAGATGAGGAAGAATGTCTGCCGAGATGCCTCTATGAGGCAGTTCCCATTGCCGATGAGATCATTGTCGTTGATACAGGCTCAACAGACAGAACGAAGACCATTGCGGAGGCCTTTGGAGCGAAAGTATATGAATTTGATTGGACAAATGATTTTTCAGAAGCAAGAAATTTCTCTTTGGCAAAGGCTACGGGCAAGTGGATTCTGATTCTCGACGCAGATGAGGTCATTTCACCCCTGGATCATAAACGCATTCTCAGTATAGTTAACAAGCCGCTCAACGAACCGAAAGCCTACAGCATCACTACGCGAAACTACGTCAAACCGCCCTACGTCACTGGATGGACCTGCAACGAAGGGCAGTACCCGGATGAGGAGGCCGGAACGGGTTGGTACCCATCGCGAAAGGTAAGACTTTTCCCCAATGATCCACGCATACGTTTTGAAAGCGCCGTTCATGAATTGGTCGAAGGTTACCTTAAAAGATCCGGAATACCCATTACCAGAAGTAAGATTCCGGTACACCACTACGGCCAACTGGATAGGGCCAAATACAAATCCAAAGGGAAGGCATATTATCTTCTGGGCAAACAAAAATTAGAAGAAAGGGGAGACGACCTGCAGGCCCTTGTTGAACTGGCCGTTCAGGCGGGCTCCGAACTGGAAGAATATGAAGAAGCCATCGAACTATGGGAAAGAGTACTGAATATTGACCCAAATAACAAGAAAGCCTATCTCAATATTGGGTACAACCGGCTAAAACTCGGACATTACGATAGAGCATTGAAAGCCGCAAAAAAAGCCATGGAACTGGATGCGGATCTAAAGGAAGCGGTGGTCGTTTACGCCACCGGTTCGGTGTTGCTAGGCGATGCGGAAGGAGCCGTTCCCATGCTTGAGCAACTCATGAAAAAATTTCCGAAATATCCCACGGCAACCGCCATTCTTTCATCGGCGTACCGTATTGCGGGAAAAAGCGAAAAAGCCATGAAACACATGCGATACCTCACAAACCTGGGCTTTGCTTGTGACAAGTATCTTCATGACCTATCTGAAAGACTCCTCAAAACAGGGAATAAAAGCCATGCGGTTTCCCTGCTGGAATTTGCGGTGGAAAGCGGAAACGGGTCGGATGAGATAAACGAACTTCGGGATCGTTTGCACGGGAAATAGTTCAGCAACTCATGTCTCCTCTTAGAGAAATGCTTGAAACAGCAAGCCGTTGTCACCGCGCCGGAAATATCAAAAAGGCGCAGTCATTGTACCTGGACATACTCAAACAAGCACCCCAACAGCCCGACGCCCTCCATGCCCTTGGAATCATTGCCTACAATTTAAATGATTTTGGTACCGCTACAAGGCTTATCCAAAAAGCGATCGAAATCAGGCCTTCGGAAAGCCGATATCACTACAATCTGGGGATCATTTTCCTAGGCCTTGGAGACGAAACAAACGCTGTCGGAGCTTTCCAGACGACAATCAAGTTGGATCCCCTTTGTTCAGAGGCTCATTATAATCTAGGACTTGCTTTCAAAAAAATGGCGCAATTTGAAAAAGCCGTATCCTGCTTTAATCAAAGCATCAGCATCAATCCCGACGACGCTGATGCCCACTATAATCTGGCAAACACGTACACTGAAATGGGGCTTCATGAAGCCGCCATAACATGCTATGAATCCGCCATCGACAAAAATCCAAAATTAACTACAGCTTTCAACAACCTTGGTCTGGCCTTGAAAGCCATAAACCGTATTGACGAGGCCATTGACCATTTCAGAAAAGCCGTCCAGATCCACCCGGATTTTGTTGATGCCCAGTGGAACCTTTCCCTGGCGCTTCTTCTTAATGGAAATTTTGACGAAGGGTGGAAAAAGCATGAGTACCGGTTCCTTCGAGGGAAAAAGACCACCCTCTATCCATATCAGATGGAGACCCCGCGATGGAATGGATTAAGTTTTAAACAGAAACGTCTTTTCGTCCATTCAGAGCAGGGACTCGGCGATACCATCCAGTTTGTTCGGTATCTGCCGATGGTGAAATCCCGCGGAGGACGGGTAGTGTTTGAAACATCAAGACCGCTGCTTAGAATTTTAAACGGTTTTCCCGGAGTCGATGAACTGGTCGAAATGTCCTCAGAGAGATCCCATGCGGCAGAGTGTGAATACCACGTTCCCATGATGAGCCTTCCCATGATATTTGGAACGGATTTATCAACAATTCCCTCGGATATCCCCTATTTGTTCGCGGAATCTGAAAAAACCCGGCACTGGCACAAGCGGATGAACCGGGAGGGTTTTAAGATCGGGATTGTCTGGGCCGGCAAACCCGATCATGGGAACGACAAAAACCGGTCCTGCGATGCCGAGCTTTTCATTCCGATCTTGAAACTGCCCAGCACGGTCTTGTACGCTCTGCAAACGGGAATAGCGGGCCTTACAATCGATTCCGCCCTAAGAGATATGGATAATTTTTTTGAACTGGGCCCTGATTTGGATGATTTTTCAGATACGGCTGCGGTCATTAAAAATCTCGACCTCATCATTTCCGTCGATACGGCCGTTGCCCATCTTGCGGGGGCAATGGGCAAACCTGTCTGGACACTCTTGCCTTTTGTCCCGGATTGGCGATGGCTTCTTGAAAGGGAAGACACTCCCTGGTATCCGACCATGCGCCTTTTCAGGCAGCCTGAAGCCGGCCGGTGGGATTTGGTTCTTGAAAGTGTAATTCTAGAACTGAAAAAATCGCTGGCTTCGAAAGGGTTTTCAAATTGACGGAAATTCTAAAACTTAATCTGGGGTGCGGCCAGAATCAGCTTGAAGGCCACATAAACGTTGATAAATTTGGAAACCCCGACGTTCAACATGACTTGGAAACTTTCCCCTGGCCTTGGGAAAGCGAAAGTATTGAACTGATTGTTTTGAATCACGTGCTTGAACACTTAGGGGCTGACTCAGAAGTTTATTTCAGCATATTTCAGGAAATGTACCGTATATGCGCTCATGACGCACGGATATTTATCAAAGTACCCCATCCGCGGCACGACGATTTCATTAACGACCCAACGCATGTGCGCCCCGTTACGCCCAACAGCCTCAGGCTTTTCTCGAAAGAATTGAATCTGAAATGGCAATTGGAAAAATGTTCCAATTCTCCATTTGCCTTACACCTGGCCGTGGATTTTGAAATGGTCCAGTACCGATACACCCTTGATCCGCAATGGCAGGAAAAAATTCTAAATAAGCACTGTTCAGAGGCTGAACTTCATGAGGCGATCAAAAATTACAACAATGTTGTAAAAGAAATTCAAATTCTTCTTCGGGTCATCAAATGAGCGTGGCTATCATAAGACTAACCAGAACCAAAATTGATCACTTTCAGTCAAACGCCGGAACACTAAAAGCCTGTGGAGGCTGTCCTGATGTGTGAAATGTCCAGGCTGTTCTATAGGCTCTTTCCAAGTGTTTCACAAAACGAGGCGTATCAAATAAAGGTTTCTCTTTTTTGTCCTGGCGAAGTCTTTTTTTGATGCTTTGCAAAACATCTCTGTTCGTTGCAAGGAACACGGCTTGGTCTTCGTATTCTCTGGTGGTGTGACAGATCATCTCGGAAAGCCCCACATGCGTCAGCATACTGGCACAAATTCTGGAATAGAAAGTCTTTCCAGACCGGGTTAGAATAGGCAGACCGGCCCAGAGCGCGTCGAGTGCGGTTGTTGAAGCGTTATATGTGAATGTATCGAGGAATAAGTCGGCAAGTCGATGGCGCGCGAAGTGCTTGGATTTGTCGGAGATCCGTTCGGCAAAAACCAGACGAAAGGGGTTTATGCCGCATTTTTCAGCCGCCTTTCGAAGATTTTGGACCAAGCCGGTGGATTTCCCGGGATTAGAGATCCACAAAACGCTTTCCGGCACGCTTGAAAGAATGTTCATCCATGATTCAAAGACTTCCCGGTTAATTTTTTGGGGATTGTTGAACACGCAAAAAACAGTCGCCGTTTCCGGCAGCCCATAATCACGCCGTTCGACAGGCCCCTCATGTACAGGCGGTGTGTCAGCGGGATGATAGACTTCCGGCATATAAATGATGTTCTCCCTGTATAAGCCTTCCATTCCTGGCGGTATCACGGTATTGTCAGCGATCACGTAGTCCATAAAGGACAATCCCAGCCCCCCACCGTGCCCAAGCCAATAGATCTGTATCGGCGCGGGACGTCTCGCAAAAATCTCCAGCCTTGCATTTTTCATGTACCCGGTCAGGTCCACCAGTATAGCGATACCGTCAGATTCGATCCGATTTACGGCTTCGTCGTCGCTATATTTCGAGAGATCGACAAAATGATCGCAACTTCGCACGATCTCCCGGTAATAATCGGATGATTCATTCGACCGGTCCTTCAGGGAATAGGCGAAGATCTCGAATGAAGACCGCTCATGGTGGGCAAAAACGCCCTTTAGAACATGACTGATCGGATGATCCCCAAAATCCGGCGATACATACCCTACCTTCAAAGGCTTTCCCGCATCCCCAACCTTACATCGTCCCCTTTCATTTTTATCTCTGCACAACTCTAAATCCATTTTATCCGTCAAACGATTGCGAACCTTTTCATCTATGGAAAGCAATGGACAAAGGTATATGAGCACGTCAGTCCAGCGGGATGAGTCGTGTTTCAGAAAGATATCAAGTTTTCCGAGAATGGTTTTCTTGAGTCCTTCAATTTCCGACAGTTCTCCCAAACTCAGCATGACAAAAGCAAGACCCATATACGGTGCCGCATAATGGATACCCAGCTGCAATGCACGGATGTAACTTTCCCGCGCGGCCTCAAAGTTCATCATATCCTGAAAAATACTTCCCACATTGATGACAGCTTCTACATTCTTCGGGTTTGCCTCCAGTGCTTTACGAAAGCATGAAAGCGCTTTATCCAGTTCTCCCAAAACTTTAAATGAATGACCCATTGCATTGTGCGAGGCGGAATGAAGAGAATTACGTGACAGCACCTCTTGAAAAAAATTTATGGCCTTGGCAAACTCTCCCTGTTCCTGCAAAGAATGCCCCAGATTGTACCAGGCATTAATGTGACTTGGATCGATGTCGAGAGCTTTTTGATAACTTGTGGCGGCCTGTTTCAACGAACCTTGACTTCGAAAGCAGTTTCCCACATTGTAATGGGTATCAGCATTGCGGGGATTTAGTTCAAGGGATCGCGCATAACTTTCGAAAGCTCGCTCGTACGAACCCTGTGCTTTGAAGACGGCACCGAGATTGCTATGGTATTCGGGATTGTTTGGATTGGCGCGAATGGCTTTGTCGATTAGAGATATCGCTTTTTCGTAGTTGCCGCTTTGATAGGCTAAAACTCCCAGCAAATGATGCACATCCGGATGGTTCGGATGCATACTGAGGATTTCAAGGTATGCTGCTTCGGCCTGTTTTAGATTGCCCGTTCGGTGGCTTTTAATGGCTGCATTTAGCGCTTGCTGAACATTCATGTCAAGTGGGAGGGGGGGCGGGTACCCGCCCCCCCGTTTTTTCGAAAACAGCCGGATACCAATAAAATCAGAAGGGAAAAGGATTCTTAAAGAATCAAAATCATTGAACCGCTGAGACAGTCTTTGAAAGACCCGCCGCGAGTCCACTGTTAATATTGATGATCGAGGTCAATTTTTCTGGATCGGAATAGCCATAGGCCCTAACATCAAAAATCTGCTTTTCTATGAAGATGCTCAGGTTCAGCAGATTCTGCCTCAGCGTTTTGTCCATGGGATGGTCCGGCTGCGTCAGCTCCGACTGAAATATGGTCCAGATGCGCTGATTGTATTCAAAGGCTTCCTCCAGCCTTTTCCGTCTATCACCCAAATCCCAATTTTCCTGGCAATCTCTCAGCTTCTGAGCGGCTTTTCTGAGAACCCTTGCTTCGGTCTGCCGGGGTGACAAGGTTTTACTTTCAATCTGCTGGTAGGAATTAATCCCCATTTTGTACGCCAGATTCCCTTGCATTTTTGAATGCCTCCTCTTCGTATTCCATCAGTTTACGCGTCAGTTTCAATGCTTTATAAAATTCACCGTCCAGAATTTGCCTGCTGATGGGGTCAACCAGCTTTAGTGTGCTCGGTGCCGCCTGAAGCAGGTCCTTGATCAATTCCCAATAGATTTTATGGTAGTTTACAACATTCTTCTCGTCAATATACATCAATTGAACGGCAAAGTAGATTCTTCGACAGGGCGTATTGGCTTCAAATTCCTTCATGATCTCTTTTTCCCGAAGGACCGTGACCCTGTTCTCCACATAAATTTTGCTTCTGGCACTGCCGTTTCGAATTACGGCGCCCCCGATAATGACTTTTTCAGCGGGTTTCAGGGAAATTTTCAGTGCCATCGTTCACTCCTCATCAGAGGTGGGAAAGGAATTTCTTCCCCTCCCACCTGGTTAAAAAGTGCTTCTAGAAAAGTCGTAGTACCGACTGGGCTGCCTGTGCCGCCATGCTGAGAGAAGTGGTACCAAGGGTTTGCTGCGTCTGGAGCATCAGCATGTTGGCCCCCTCCTCATTCATATCGGCAAGGGTGAGGTTGTCCGCCCCCGTCTGAAGGGTGTTGATCATCTCCTCGGTGAAAGACTGCCGTGATTTCACGATATTAAGGGAAGATGCCAGATTGGACTGTTGGCTTTCCAGTTCATCTATCGCATTTTTTAATGAAGTAACATCGTCCGAAAGAGAGGTCCCTGACCCCCAATCGGCGCCTGTCCTGGTGTTATCAAGTTTATTCGTTCCTCCCAATTGGTCAACATCCGCGTTAAAACCATTGACTTGGAGCTCATTGTTTCCCTCAAAGTTCACAGTCAGATTATCGGCCCCCAGCAAATTAATGCCCTTATACCCGGAATCGTTTGACAGATCATCGATTTGAGACAGCAGAGTGTTATATTGTGACGCCAAAGTGCTTAAGTCATCATTGGCCGCAATCAGGGCGGATTCTGAAAAGCTACTGGAAGCGTTTTCAACGGAGGTATCAACCATATCCGTATTGCTGATTTCCAGAGTAATTGTGGTTCCGGTCACGGAGGTGGCATCGACATTACCAATACCGCCTTCGTTATTGGAGTTGATAAAAGTCGCAAGATTCATTGCTGTAATGTCATCAGAGGCACCTTCAGCAACATTGTACCCACCCACAGTGCCATCAGTAATCGTATAGGTCTGACCTCCAATATCAATGGTGTCACCAGCTGAGACACCATTCAAACTAATCGTCTGAGATACATTTGACGTTGTATCGCCAGCCGCCTGCGCTGTCTCGGCCGTTGCCTTGGCGGATTCGAGTAAAGAAATCATGCTTTCGATACCGGCATTGGCGGCGGTAATCGTTTGAATGGCTTCGCTCATGCCGTTTTTAAGCTGGCTGAGTTCATTTGCCCGGCTGGTGTGAGACCTGGCTGTAAAATAACTGGTCGGATCGTCCAGTGCGGAGTTCACTTTTTTCCCCGTATTCAAACGGAGCTGCGTCTGATCCATCAACTGGGACGTCTGCTGCAGGCTGAAAAGATTACTTCTCATTCCCGCTGTTAGTGATATTCCCATTTTGTTTCTCCTTATTCTAGAGTTTTGCCCGGCATTCTTGCCGGGGCCTTTGTTTGCCTTGTTTCCGAATTATCCTGTGCCGATTCCTCCTTTCTAAACCTCCTTTCTCCATTGATTTTTATCGATTTTCAAATCGTTTCGTTCTTTAGTTCTATTATCGGCCTGCCGATTAAAAACTTTAGAAAAAATTGAAGGCAGTGCATCAAAAAAAGCCGAAGTAAACCTGTTTTCCTTTGATTCCAAGCAAGCGTTGTGGCATAATATTTTTCAAAAATAAGGGAGGAAAAAATTCATATGAATCAAATTGATACATTGGATCTGAGGGCTCATGTCTCAAATGCTCTGGGAGATGTCTTCGACGCCATGCTTTCCATGGATCTGGCGTTCCCGGATGACGCCCCTGAAAAAAGCTCGGATGGCATGCAGCTAGTAGGTTCCGTCAGTTTTGCCGGAAAAGCCATGGGCAGCATCAACCTGACCCTCGGCGGTGCGTTCGCGCGGATCGTGACCGCCGCCATGCTGGACATGGATGAAGGCGAAATTGAGGGGGATGAAGAAATTCACGATGTGGTGGGAGAATTGAGCAACATGATCGGCGGGGATCTCAA
>JGI10211J34971_10000921_pt1 | contig 24532 bp, 66 predicted proteins | sample Etolagsediment_FD_34971 | JGI IMG/M metagenome (IMG submission 34971)
TGGTGATCGTTCAATTCCTTACGAAACCGTGAAGGCATATTTTAAGAAGCATAAATTTGTTTCTTTTGATAAGACTGGTTTTGATAAGTTCTTTGTGCTTTCTTCTACTAATGTGAATGTGGATGCTGATTTTGAAGTTGCAGAAGATGCAACCAAATCTCAAATTAAAACTGCATTTGTAAAATCTTTGGGTAAGAAAAAAGCAAACAAGAAGATTCTTGGAGAGTTTATCTCTCTTGTATCCTGACCAGTTGGGGGAGTGTCCACCCAACACTCCTGCCGACCCTTTTATCTGCTATACTACTTAAGTAGTTCGGCACCAGTCCTTTACTTTTTATTCATTATGGAAAACATTCTCTCTCACCTGAAAGAAAATTATGGTACTGAATTTGGTGCCGATGCTGTACATTCTGCTGCCAATACTCTTGGAATGTCTTATGCAACACTGTCGAAAAAACTCAAGGATTATAAAGTTGGTCGTGGGCAATGGAATCTTGAAGTGACGAAAGAAAAGATTGATGAACTTGAAAAGGAATATGCTGCTCCTGCGGCAAATCCTGTAGCAACAACTGAATTTGTAAAGCAAAACCTTATTCCTGAAAAAGATGATACCTTCGTCAGCTTTGGTAATTTCTCGGATCTTAAGAAAATTATCCAGTCTCGTCTATTCTATCCTTCTTTCATCACTGGTCTTTCTGGTAATGGAAAAACTTTCGGTATTGAACAAGCTTGTGCTCAACTTGGCCGTGAGTTGATTCGTGTAAATATCACTATTGAAACCGATGAAGATGATCTTATTGGTGGTTTCCGTCTTGTTGATGGAGATACTGTTTGGCATAATGGTCCCGTTATTGAGGCACTGGAACGAGGTGCAATTCTTCTCCTAGATGAAATTGATCTGGCATCAAATAAGATTTTGTGTCTTCAATCTGTTCTAGAAGGTAAAGGTATCTTCCTGAAGAAAATTGGTCGTTATATTCAACCTGCTGCTGGGTTTAATATCTTTGCGACTGCAAACACCAAAGGTAAGGGTTCTGATGATGGTCGTTTTATCGGCACTAATGTGCTGAATGAAGCATTCCTGGAACGATTCCCTGTCACCTTTGAGCAAGATTATCCTACAATTTCTATTGAGAAGAGGATCTTGACAAATGTAGCAGAGTCTCTTAAAATTCCTATGGTGAAAGAGCACACTGACTTCATTACCCACCTTTGCACTTGGTCGGAAATTATCCGAAAAACTTTTAACGATGGGGGAATTGATGAAGTTATCAGCACTCGTCGTCTGGTTCATATTCTTCGTGCTTATTCTATCTTCGGTAAGAAAGACAAAGCAATCAAGGTTTGCCTGAATCGTTTTGATGATGAGACGAAAACTACGTTTGTGGAACTCTACGATAAAATTGATGTAGAGTTTCAGCAAACTGAAACAGAAGTAGTTGACGGTCAATCGTCTAACTGATATGATAAGAGGGAAAGAGACCACTCTTCTCCCTCTTTTTTTATTTTCATCATTTATGATTCAAATGCAAAATCAAATTCTTGAAATTGAAAATATCGTCTTTGATGAAAGGTCAAAAACAGTTACAGTTACTGCAATTGTGGATGATGTGATTCAAACTCAATCATCAACCTGGTTTGATCCACCTGAATATGGACCTGCACGATGTGAAACTTCTTTTGAGGTAGAAGAAGATGATGTAATTGATTATAACGATCATCAACAACTTGAAGATTATCTTAAAACATCAGAGTGGAATATAATTCGTGATACTTATGATGAATATTACGATTAAATAATAACATAATATCACACTATTATAAATGTCTATTATTACTTTTTGGTTGGTTATATTTTCTATCTTTGCATATTTAATTGTTATAGATGAAAAGTTTTCATACTATATTTTATTATTATTCAAATACATTGGAGTTCAAGTGGAGAGACGATGGATGATGTTTAAGTATCACCCATTTTGGATTACAAATCCAATTGGTAAATGGTGGACTCAAAGGAAATATTATAAGACTGCTATTGAACTTGAAAAAACCTTAAAATGAAAAAACTTCTTGCTGCATTTCTGACACTTTCGGCAACACTGATTCCAACTTCAGTGAAAGCAAATCAAATTGAAGATCACAAATATTTGATTGATGCAATTGTAAAAGTTGGTGTTCCTGTGATTGTTAACACTCGTGTTCACTGTAGTGACAAAAAATATGATGGTCATTATGGCAATGGTCTCCTGTTTATTTGTCAGGATAATGTGAAAGTATTGAATGGAAAGTCAGTTTTATGGACTAAAAATGATTTGGACACTCTTCGTCACGAAGCACACCATTTAGTACAAGATTGTGCATCGGGTGGAATTGCTGATAAAAAGTATTCACTTCTTTTCTCTGAAAAAGAAGAATATGCAAAATTTGTAATTGGTTCTTTGGGTGCAGAGAATGCAAAAATAATTTGGAATAATTATAAGAAAGACGGATATGATGATGCTGATATTTTGATGGAACTGGAAGCATTTGCTGTTGCAAAAATTATTGATGCAAGAACTATTGCAAATAAAATCATTCAGTTCTGCACCACTCCTTGAACTGTCACAAGACATCTTGATCTCTTTCTCAAAATACACTATACTATAATCATTCAACCAATCTCCTTGTTATGACTTACAAAGCTAAACTCAAAGTTGAATTCACTTCTAAGTACACTCTGAGTACTTATACTTCTTATGAAACTGATAGTCTTCCAGAAGAAAACTACACTTTTGAAGTTCCTGCTGAAGATCTGAACACAACTCAAGTATGTGGACTCTTCAAGAAAGTAATGCTCACAATGGGATATTGTGAGCAGACTATTGCTTCTGGTATGATGAGTGTTACCTTCAATCCTGATGGTGATGAAAAACTGATGCGTAAGTTGTGTGAGGAATATGACCTTACAATGAATGAGGATGTTGGTAAGAAAGTTCAGGAAGAAGTCAAGTTCCAACTGGAGATTGAAGAAAAACTGAGGAATGAGAAAGGTCCTATGGGCACTGTTCCTGAAGAAGTTCATGGAACTCCTGGTTCTTATCAAAGACTCTATCGCCAGAATCTAGACCTTAAAGCAAAACTGTCTCGTCTGCAAAATCCTGATGCACCTTCTTATACTGATGAAGAAATTGATGCAATGAGTTATGAAAATAAAATGGAAAACACTTATCTCCCGACTCATGATGATGGAGTTTCCTGATGGGCATGATGGGAATGTTTAAGTATAAATGATACAGATAAACATTCCCATAATGATCAATTGTTTTTATACTTATGCTTATCTTCGTAAAGATGGCACACCCTATTATATTGGCAAAGGCAAAGGAAATCGTGCTTGGGGCACTAATCATAAACCAGTTGAAAAACCTAGTCACGATAGAATAATGCTTCTAAAAACTAATCTAACAGAACAAGAAGCATTTAAACACGAAATTTATATGATTGCTGTGTTTGGTAGAAAAGATAAAGGAACTGGTATTCTTCGCAATAGAAGTGATGGTGGTGAAAAAAGTAGAGCAGGTGGTATTGGAAATTTCCGTGAAGGAACTAAACATAAAGAAGAAACAAAACAATTGATCGGTTCTTATCATAAAGGTAAAACTATTAGTGAAGAACAAAAAGAAAAATTAAGAAAAGCAAACAAAGGTAAAAGATGGTGGCATAATGGTGTAGAATGTAAACACGCATTTGAATGTCCTGGTCCAGAATGGAAACTTGGACGAATTATCAAAAAAAGGAGGTGATTAAGTCATGTCGATGTTTGATTATATACGCAGCAATTATAATTTAGGACCTCAATTTACTAATACTGCGTTACACACAAAAGATATTGAAGAGGGATACAGTGGCACAATGAGTCAGTACTGGTTGTCTCCTGATGGACAATTATATCTGATTGATTACTCTCATACTGCTGACTTTGTTGAGATCAAAGAAGGTGATGAGGGTTATCAAGAAGGTAGGTTATCAATGCTAAACTTTCAGTGGATTCCAAATGGAAATCACGGTAAAGTAAGACCGTGGAACATTACCAAATACATTACAATCTATCCAGAACAATGGGAAGGCAGTTGGGAAACTTGGCCTGATTGTCGTATTCATTTTAAGGATGGAAAACTGCAAGATTTTCAAATTCTAACGAAAGGAGACCGAAATGATGTTTGATGAACCTTTACTCAATTCACTTCAAGGCACTATGGCAACTATAGATCCAATGAAAATTAAAAAAGAAGAAATTGATTCTTACAGATTAGATGAACTTGAGATTAAATTTCAAGCTCTTGAGAGAAGATTTGATGATTTAATTATGGCACTTAAGATTGAATTTTATAACCCCGAAGGAGACCGAAATGGGAATTGAAGTTATTGCCGTTATGGCAGGATTTTCTTTTGGATATTGTGTGACGGATTTTATTCAAAGCTATCGTACAAAAAGACAAGTGAACGAACTACTGAAATCCACTGTTGAGGTAGATAATGAAACTTGAGGTCATTTATCAATCAGGATATTACCAATGGAAACTATGGGATGGTCCTGATAGTATAGATTATTATAGGGGTTCTGCTAAATCACTTGGATGTGCTATGGAGCAGATAGTTCAAAAACGTTACGAAAATTCGAGGTATTACACTGATGACACTAGAGTGAAAAACAAAACATTTACTTATGAAGAAGTCTAAGTTTCCATGGCCACATTATATTGACGAAGAGACAAAAAGTGTCTTTGTTTATGTTGCCAGTGGATGGCCGACTGTTATGATGATTCCCAAGAAAGTAGAGGAATACTTTCCTGGATATACTGCTCGTCTTTGTTCTGAATCTTATTTTGAGGAATTAAAAAAATGACACCAGAGAAATTACAGTTATTGCGTGAGTGGATTCAATCTGAAATTCAACAACAAATTGTTGAAAATTCTGATTATGATTCTGCTTTTCCATATAAAAAGAAGACCGATGCTTTGTTTCTGAAAGTATGTCAGTTATTCTGTGGAGTTGACTGATGGATTATAAACCCTATTCACCAGAATGGCATCGTAAAAGATACCTCAAAGAAGCACTGGATAAATATCTTGACGACTATGTAGATACTGATATCATTCTGAAAGATATTAGGGATATTTTATCTTCCAGATCAGAACAAGCATATCAAGAATTTCAAAGACTAAACGACCTTGAGCACAAACTATGCTATCAACACAATACAGATTGAAATTGGAAGGAATATGTGCTAAGATAGCAAGAGGTAAGGAAGTTGATTTACCATCAATGATTTGGGCAGAAAAACTTGGTAAAGCAAATACATCTGCCCGTGAAATGTTACGAAAAGCACGACAAGTTGCTAATAATCCTGATATGATAGAAGGAAGCACCGATCACTTTTTGAATCAGTTAGGATTGGGTGATCCAGATCCATCTAATCATAAAACTGGATTTGATGGTGCTGATGATATTACTGATTGGTTTAGAAGAGATAAACCAGAGGATTGGAGAACTCGCGATTAAATTATGAAAGACCAAAATGTGATTGATGACGAACCACAAGATAAAAGATGGAATCGTGCATTGGATTTGTTTATTGAATCTGTCATAAAACCAGATCCAGAACTTCGTCAATGTGCTCATAACCAAAAATGTTTTCACGAGTTGATGTATGTTCGTCAGCAAATTTTAGAGTATCTACCCTCATTGAGGAACGAAGATGTTTAGTAAATCAGTAAAAGGAACATACCCAAACAAAACCAAAATGAATTGGTGGGAGTATTGGATTGGTCATTGTTGGATGACTGGATGGCAAAGTATTCGCAATAATTTTATTACTTGGATGGACTTGGTGTGGTTTGAAGATAATCAAAAACATTATGCTCTTCTTAAAGATGATGTTCCATTTGAGCAGTGCTATGTTGAATTTTGGTTTACTTTAAATGACGACGATGTGTATCCAAAAGAGTTTCTTGAGTATCTAATGCAAATGGTAGAAGATATTGAAACTGGTAAAGAGAAACTCATTCCAATGGAAGATGTTATGGGGAGGTTGAAAAATCACACAGATGATGTAGAAGAGTTTGAGAAGGATATGAAAACACTTCAGGAGTTTATGAATGATGAGACATTTGAATAAACTGATTATTTCTAACAAATACTTAAGATATACCCCGTTTTGGAATTGGTATCGTTTAATGAATCAACGAGATTATCGTTTGGATGATAGACATTTATACCAAGATTTCTGGATGAGCATCAACAGTGGACAGTATGAGAACTGGAACACCACCCCTTGAACGGGGGTGGTTTTTGTTGTATAATAAGCACATACACAAAGGTGATTCTAAATGATTACTAAACTCACTGGAAAGATCTGTATGCTCGTCTCCACGATGCTTATGTGGAGTGTATGAAGCATAACAATCCCACTTATGAACAGAAACTGGCACAGGTTCTGGATCATATGATTATCAACAAAAAGCATCTTTACATCCGATGAAAAAACTTAAATTTAAATCTGAAAACGAAAATCTAGAACTCTTTGCTGATGATGTTCAAAAAATTATTGATGCTTTTGCTAAAAGGGGATACGAGATAACACCAAGTGATGCCTGTCGTGCTTGGGAAAATTATTCCGAAACCTATTGTTGTAGTTGGATGTATATGGGAAGATATGATATTGATGAAATGGTATTTCGTATACTTAAAAAACATTTTGAGGAGGAAGAAGAATGACTGACTTTATCCATTCTACTGGTGATGAATATGAACAGGTTTTGTTTGATCTTCTCTATGATTGGTGGGATGTAATTTTTGATATCAATCCACCACCAGTAGATCGTAATGGTGAGTATCTTGATAAGACTTATGTAATTATGGATCTTGTCAAAGCTATCAGTGAGATTAAACGATGACTAAAAGAGTAAAATTTCTAAAATTCACAAAAAGAACTGACTACGGCACAGACCTTTTCCTCCAGGTGCTATTCACAAAACGATGGGCACTTTTTCAGGGGTGTGTATCTTTTGGAGAACAACCAGGATGGCCTTATCTACAAATCAAATCAGGGACAGGGAGTTTGATTTCTGTGATTTTCTGGGCACATAAATTTGGTATTGATGCTGGTTTTATAGAAAGAACCTGGAACTTTGAAAGATGGAGTAGTAATGATGAAAATTCTTGATGCCGTAACATATGAAGATTTTGGTTGGGAGTGGTTTTTCCAACTGCTCTCACATTATCCAAAGTTTGCCCTGATTGATTGTCGGATTCAATGGGACGAATTCCCTGCCACTGAATGGTTTCCTTGTATTTTGTTTGGTTTTGGTCCTCACGATGTATTCGGATTTTCTATTCGGTATAAATGGTTTCAGTTTACTTTTAGCTTTATGAACTTCAAACCTCGTAATTTGGATTGGTATCGTGATGGGGAAGAAAGATATAAAGATATTGATTGAGGACACTTGAAGAACTGGCACACCACCTCTTCACATGGGTGGTGTTTCGGTCTATAATGACTTCATAAGCAACCAAGCCGATGACTAAAATAAAACTCTACCAACACGACAAACAAACTTATCTGGTAGAGATGTTCATTGTTTATAAATAAAAAAAAATAAAAATGTAAAAATGTCTTTTGAATATCATCAATTACTTAAATATGTTTATTTTGAAGGATATGCCGATTCTTATGAAGATGCCGAATATATTATTGAAAATTTAAGTGATGAAGAATTTGATGTGTTATGTGAAAATGTTTTTCGTTCAAGATCTTCTGGTGCCGCTTCCGCTGATGCGGCAAACGCCGCCGCAGAAATGCACAAGACTATTTCTAATGCAGCCGGAATGTCAAACTCAGGTAGAAAAAGACATCGTGATGCCGCAGCAAGGCTAAAGATAACCGCAAGAAGAAAAAGAAAAGAAAAAACGAATGAAGACTATGTGATTGATTATCTTGTATCCGAAGGATATACTCATGATTATGATTCGGCACTTGAAATCTATGAGGTAATGTCGGAAGAGTGGTTAGATACGATTCTTGAAGTTACAGGTGGTGGTAGAGTTCCTTTTCGTGGTAACACAAGCAATAGAGGAATGCCTTTGAATCCATCAACGAAACTTTACAGAAAAAAGGTAAAGTTAGAAACTGATATGGAAGATGAAGAAAATAGAATTCGCCGTCGTCATAGAGCAAATGATGGTGATGATTATGGTGATGCCCCAGAAAGAGTATCAAGAGGTCAAAGAGGAAGAACAGCGTCTGCCAAAAGAGAAATTGAAACCAGTCCCATAATAAATAAACTTCAGTCAAGATGGGAAAAACTTTCCAATGTAGATAAAAAAAACTGATGATTATAAGTATAATGAAATGAGAACATTCCAACAATTTCTTCAAATATCAGAACGTTATTATAAACCCGATGAAAAACTTCCATTGCAACGAATGTGATGAATTACAACGACTTTCTTTTCAAAGACACATTCGCACTCGGTGCTTTTGGACACCTTTTATGTTATAAGGACACTGGCAAAACTGGCACAAGGGCACTTTACCGATGCCCTTTTTTGATCTATAATAAACTTGTGAATTGAGAAAACTTTAATGTCTTCAAGGTGGATGAAAAATCCAGATGAAATTGTTCTGGAAGATGTGAAGATGGTTCATTATGAGACGATGCAAGAAGGTAGAGCAGTGTGGTTGGGAATCTATCTCAACAATGGTAAGATGTATCATCTAAACATCGGTGGAGACAATTTGTATGTGAATTACTCCTATGAGGGAACTATCAATGATTGGCAAGAAACTGGAGATGGTGTCTGAATGGTTTAGTGATGCTTATTGGCATTGGGGGAATGTATTCTACTTCAGGTTCAGTGAATACAACGATGACATTGACCGTCTTGCCTTTTTTGAAGAGCTGTGCTATGGTTGGATTCAGATGAGAGACGAATACATTATGTCTCAACCAAACTTTGACACTTATAATTTATCGGGTAGAGACTCTTACTACGCTTATATAATGACTAAAAATGACTAAACGAGACCTTACTTATGAACTTCTCTACACCAACTATGTTGACATGGAGAATGGTGATGATGTAGAGTCAATTGACTATCGTTCTTTGATTCATATTATCACAGAGATGATGACTCGTATTGAAAAACTGGAAAAGGACAACGAACTTTTGAAATCTTATGCCTGGGAACAATGACTAATCTAATCAACAAACTACTTGCTTTTTTTAATCTCAAACTTGTATCTACTAAAATTAATACAAGTTTGGTGAAAGAAAGTGTAAAGTTCTTGGACAAACATAAAGATTATTGGAATGATGATATTTTTTTCCCTCCTTATATTGGAGATATTAACTATGTCCAAGAAAAAGTGAAAGGTGAGTTTCCACAAGTTTCTGGAAAAACTTACATTCAGCAAACAGGAACAGAAACCAAATATTACGATTATGATGGAGATACTTATACGACGATGGACTTATGCCTAATCCAAGATGGAGTTTGGACTAATGACTGACACCTGGAAAAAATGGAACATCTATACATCCATTCATCTCTTTGAGTATTGTGTGTATTCTTGGAGGAACCATATGTGGAATCACCTTGATGGATACCCAAATGAAGAACGAATGAGAGATTTGTTCTGGCATTATATAAACTACGGCAATACTACCACATACTATGACTTCTAATCCACTCCTACAAAAATATGACGAACTCTACGGGAAGAAAGAAGAACCACCAGAAATAGTAGAAGAACCAAAGAAAATCACAACAAAACCACCATCATTTATAACTTATGATACTGATAGTGGAAATGATAGTTTCTTACAGATTGCTGAAAAGATAAAAAACGGAGAAGCAAAAGTGTCTTATATGAGTATGGAAATAGATATAATGAGTAGAACAAGTATTACTTTTGAGGTTCAGGTGTGGGACACTTGAAGAACTGGCACACCACCCCACCAGACGGGGTGGTTTTGTCCTATAATAACCTCATAAGCAACCAAACCGAAAATGCTTGATGCCTACACAGATTATCCTATTGAAAAACTTGATGATACTGAATTTGAAAAAGCACCTATTCGCAAATGCACTATTCTGACTTGGGATCGCAATAAGTATTGTGATGTCCTTGTGTATTTTGTAGATGAGGATGGTGATTTGCGAGGGCACATCACTAACTTCAAGCAATTCTATCTTTATAAGAATGAAGCACGATTAGATGATGGAGTTCAATTTACTGATGATGAACTGAATACTCTTTCTTGGAGGTATCTATGACTGATTACGAACAAAAACTCTATGATGTCATTTACAATTGGTGGGATGAATTATTTTGTAATACTCCACATCCATTAGATCGTAATGGTGAGTATCTTTATAAAGACGATACTATTCTTAATCTTGTAAAAACAATTTCGGAGATTGAAAAATGACTGACAAAAACTGGACTGTGATGAATGACCTTCAAGAGGCATTCAATCAAATCACCACATTCTCATTTCTTCTTGAACAACTACAAGAAGCAGTAGATGCCAATGAGACACAAAAAATCATTGATATCACTGCGGCACTGAATGCTTTCTATCCTCCATATTGTGATAACTTTGACAAGAAGTTTAGCAAAGCTTGGGATACTTTTATTAAAGAATAATGAATCCAATCTCACACGGACATACAGTCATCAAAGTCACAGAAGAATACACACTTCGTCCTCAAAAGAACGATAGGTGTGATGTTCTCATTGCTGCTTATGAGTATCTACTGAATAACTTTGCTTATGCTCAACAATCATATGATGTATATGATGACGATGATTGTGGGTATTCTGGGACTTATGTAGATGCCGAAGACATTAAAGATTTGATTGCTCAACTAAAGGGGATTAAAGATGAATGAAGAAAAGAAAAGTTAGATTTATCAATCACAAATACACTGACATTTTTGATCCAAATCAAATTCTCACAGTTAAAGAAATGATACCTTATGCTTGGCACGAAAACTTCACTTTTGAAGAAGTTGAAGGCGAATATTCTACAATCTTTTTTGAGGATGTAGAAAAATGACAGCAGAAGATAAACAACTGATTGTCGCACTTACTATTTCATTTCTGATGGTTTGTGTTATGATGATTGTAGTTACTATTTTTGCATAATATGAATAGATACGAAAAAATTACACTTAAAGAATTCCTTAAAGCTTTTGGTGTATCTTCTGCTATTTTTGGAGGAGTCTGTTTATTCTTTATTTTGATTATATTTTTGTCATCTGGTGAAGAAACTTTCAAACCAACTCAACCAGTAGTAGTTGACACCTACGAAAACTGTGATATTATTAGGTGGTCTACCAGTCAAATGTCTGAATACAAATACTTTCTGAAATGTAATGAATAATTATCTCAAGGGACTCAAACGTAGGTCTACAATGATTCTTCTTTATGGTCAGTTGTTTATTATTATGTACCAGTTAGGAACATTGGACCAAAAAACTACATTTGTTTGTAGGCAAAATCCATATGAAAATGCGATTGTTTGTAATCAAGAATGAATGAGTCCTTTTATGATTTTGCAATTGAAGTTGCAAAAAGTTCACCATCTAAAAAACAAGTAGGTTCTGTTCTTTTATATAAAAATCGAGTTGTTGCAACTGCTACAAATCTAGATAAAAAAACTCATCCATTACAAGCTAGACTAGCAGAAAGAGTAGGACTGCATCAAAAGATTTATTTGCATAGTGAAATTGCCGCACTTGTAAAATGTCGTGAAGAGTGTGATACAATAATTGTAGCAAGAGTTAATTCTCAAAATAAATTAAGAAATGCAAAACCTTGTCCAATCTGTTCATTAGCATTAAAAGAAGCAGGAGTATCAAAAGTATATTACTCTACAAACGAAGGATTCTTGTATGAATATAAGTGAACTAGTTTCAATTCAGTTTCTCTTAAGATTTGCTGCTTGTCCTCCTACAAAAGCATCTTGGAAAGAAATTACAGAATATGCTTTTGATATGTTAGAAAATGGAATGAATACTATTCCATTATTAGTAGTTAATCCAATTGATAATGAAATACGATTAGACTCTGGTAATCATAGAGTATATTTTTTACCTTTAGTTGGAGTTGCAAAAATTAAATGTGAATGTTTTATATCTAATAAAACAATACAATCTTCATCTAACGGACTTCATAAGTATGATGGAAAAAATCTCATTAAATCAGATACAATTAAGTATCTTAATCAATATGTAAAAATAAGTGATGTATTATATGAATATTAACCCTAGATTTTATATGGGATATTATGACTCAAATTATCCTGCATTAGATGAAACTACACCTTGGAATAATTTTTTATCTTATCTTGAATGTTGTAAAAGTTTGAATCAAAAATCATCCGTAAATAGATATGTAAGATATAATAATTATTTTAAGGAGTATAGTAAATGAAGTCTACAGATATTATATTAGAGAGCACATCAAAACTGTTTGAGTTTGAAAAAATCTCAAGAGAATTGAATAATATTGATGATGCTGATATTTTACGAGAACTTGTAAAATGTTATTCTAAGATGTATCTAAAACAACAAGAAGTTATTGCTAAATTGTGACAGATGTGAAACTGTCACAATACTCTTAGGATTTCGTAAAATGCGTGTTATAATATAAATGCAAAGATAAATAGTCTATTGTAGGACATTACCACTTCAATTATGTCTCAAGAAAAACAATCTCAAGATAAGTATATTTCTGAACTTGAGATTACCATAGAAAAACAAAATAAAGAAATTGCTAACTTAAAAAAAGTAATTTCTTATATCGACCAAGAAAAAAATCGGTTTTTTAATGATTGATTTATGCCCGTAAAAAAGAAACAAGAACCTAAAAATCTATTTCCGCATAGTGAGTTTCCATTTCGTCTAGAATATATGGATGGTAATGATAAAATCATCTGCTGGTTTAGTTCAAAACATTATCTTGATAAACATATCAAGAGATACAAACTAAATAAGAAAAAGATTAAAATTGATGAACGGGAAACCCCAAATGATGGAACACAATCAAAATCTACTACAACTCATCGAAAAACTAGAAAGAAGAATTGAAGTTCTTGAAGAAGAAAATGTGAATATTGTGAATGAAATGTATGAAATCTCAAATTCACTTGAAGCAAGAATTGATATTCTTTCATCACCTGAAATCACCCTTACAAATTACACATTAGGAAAATAATGGCACTATCTGAATCTGTAGAAAATAGTTTGAAGGAAGCAGAAGGTTGTCTGCGAAATGCCCTGCATTGGAGTGCAAGACAAGAAAAACCTTTTGTGAGTCGTGAGATCTCAGAAATGATTTGTCGCATTGATAGTTTGATTAAGACCGATCAACTTTTGGATAAATTAGAAGAAAGAATGAATGGTAATGGAGAAGACAAAGGAAGTTGGGGGACATTTTTTAACTGATGAAACAACGACCATCAAAACAAAATAAAAATGAAATGACTGTAGGTCAAGTAATAGATACTGAAAAGTTTCAAGAAGAGTATGCAAAAGAACAAGAACAAAAACGCATAAATAACTCCAAGAAATAATTTAGTTCAATAATGAAAACCTTCAGGGATTTTATACAAGAAGCATATTTTACTGAAGGTCAAAAACATTTTTCATCTAAAGATGAGTTAATACAACATCACGGAGGAAAACTTCCACAGGGAACTTTTATTAAAAATAGAGGAACCAAAGAAAAACCTAGGTACGGTCTTGCATCATCTCAATCTAGAGAAAATGAAAAACAAAGAAGAGAAGAAAGAATTAAAAAAGCAACACAACAATTAACAACAAAAGAAAAAGGAAAAGTTTCACGTAAACGTAGAATAGCAAGGGAAAGAGGTCAAGAACTTCATCACGCAACTGAAATAGAAACCTCTGGTAGAGAAATGAAAAATATGTCTCCTGGTGATGTATTGAGATATAAAAAAGAGCAAAGGAAGAATAATAGATATCACGGTAACGATCCAAGAAATATAGTTGTTGCAGATAAAAGTCCAGTTTCAGACTTTAAACCGCAGAAACCAGGATTTCATCACGGAAAGTATCACGCATTTGAAAGAGGAAATCGTGGAAAATTAAAAGATATTGAAGGTGTTATTAGTCCTATGAGAGCATATACTACTCTCGTAAATAAAGAAAGAAAAAGAACTAGAAGAGGTGAAGATTAATTGAACTACCGCGATGCTAAAGACTTCGCGGTTTTACGGAACGCAGATAAATAAATAAATATAAGAAATAATTTAGTTCAATAATGAAAACCTTCAGAAAGTTTCTAGAAGAAGCATATCTTGTTGAGATGCGTAAAGAGGATAAAGTAAAGGGAAGAAAACCAACTCCTCTTTATGTGAACCCAGAAAGAGATGTAGTTAAAAAAGATCCTGAAGGCAAATGGAAAAAAACTACAGTTAAACGATTTGCAGGGAAAGGTATTATCAACCCAGAAGTTTCAATGGCAAGAATGAAACGTCCTAGCACTAATGCAAGTGTAGGACATACTGGTTATATGAGTTCCCCACAAGACCCAGGAAAACCACAACCACACGGAACTTCTGGTGGTGTAGCAGGAATTTTAAGAGGTGTAAGACAAAAAGGAAAACCAAAAGATGAACCAATTGGTGATCCATCATCTCCAAGCACAAAGTTTTTACATCAAACTCCAGCACAAAAAGTAGAACGCAAAAGAAATAGATCTGCGATCCTTTCTAGTGGTGGTTATGATTACAAAAAAAAGAGACTTTGATAATGGATATCTTAACTGAAAAGATGCGAAAAAGAGATATGGCTGCGAATGCCGTATTAGCATTAGGTCTTGCTGGTAATTTACAATCTCCTCAACATTTTGTGCGTTCAGGTCATATTGAATCACCTGGTATTCAATTAATGCAGAAAATGATGAAAAAGAGAAAAGAAGCAAATCGTAACCTTGATAGTGGTGTAGTTTCTCAAGGTGCAAGAAATCGTGGTAATGTTTCTGCACCTAGTACATCACAAAGAATGAGTGCTGCTTATGATAGAATGAAGAAGCAGAAAAGAGAAAAGGCAAATGAAATTATAAAAGATTTAAGAAAAGAAGAGAAAAAAACTTTTAAAGAGTTTATGATGGAATGTTATGAACTTGAAGAAAGTTCTATGGGTGAAAGAACAGGAAGAGGGAGAAGCAAACTTACTCAATTTGGTAATCTAAAAGTCGATTCAAAGATGACGAAAGCAGGTAATGCACTACAAAGAAGACGTAGAAGTGTTGCTGCAATCGCAAAAAAAGCAGGAATGAAAGGAACTGGTAAATTATCACATCACGATATAAAATCATCACCAAGAGATTATACAACTTATGATAGTGAAGATAGTGAAGATGATTATGGCAGCACCGAACAGGATCATTTCATTCGTACTTATAAGTCTCCGAGAAGAGCAGCAAGTGGGGAGCAGTTAATCAGTAAATATAGAGGTGGTAAAGTTAACCCATCAAAAGATAGTGTAAGAAAAGTGAAAGACTTTAAAAAGTCTATGACTAAAACAGGTGCAAATAAGCGTGGAAAAGTTCATACTGTAGATATTATGCATCGTGATAGTGATGTTGGAAAAGGTGATAATTATCGGCAAATGGAAAGAGGTAGAAACTTTATTCAAGCAGTCAAAGATACTCCAAAGCATCTTAAGAAAGCAGGTGCAAAAAAAGGTGATGCAGTCATTGGAAAACCAACTGCTGTTATGCATAATGAAGATCCAAAAACAGGTGCAGAAAAAAGGGGAAAACTTTATAAAAAGATATTTGGTAAAAAATCTACAAAGAAATCTCAAAAGACTGGTCTTATGACTGGAAAGGTAGACTAATGAAATCATTTACACAGTTCCTAGAAGAAGCAAAGGCACCAAAACCAGATGCTTTAGAAACAATTCAAAAAAATACAAAAAGGAGAACACCAGGAATGAAGTATGTTATTCATACTACAAATTCTGATGATATTCGTGTTGACAACATTGAAGTTCCAGAAAATCAAAGAGGTAAAGGTATTGGAGGAAGAACATTTAAAGGACTTCATAATTATGCAGATAAGATTGGTAGAAATGTTTCTTTGACTCCAGTTGCAAAACCAGGATATAAAGAAAAACTAGACAAAATGTACCGAAATCTAGGTTATCGGGACCGTAAACCTTCAGATAAAATTGCTGGTGCAGATTCAATGATTCGCACACCAAAAAAGAAGAAATGACCCACTCTCCAAACCGTCCATTAAGACCCCATAGGGGGTCTTTTTTATGCTATACTATAAGAAATATACCAGACTAATGAAAGACCTTACGATTGTAGCAATCAAACGTGAAGATGGATTGTATCACTTCAATCATTCACATAATGATACAGTTGAAGAACTATTGATGAATGGAACTGAAGAAGCAATTGACGAGCATTATTACTTTGCAACTGCAAAACATCCTATGGAAGGTGATGAAGTAGAAATCTCTTTGTATCTAAAAGAACCTGATGATTATGATACTCTTCTTCTCAAAGAAGTGAGTGATGAAGATGGAACAACTTATACTGATACAACTCTTTGTGTTCCTGTTTGGTTGTGCAACTGGAACCAAGGATATTTTGGTTTTGTTCCTGAAGAGATTTATGTGAAAGTGAAACCAATCAATAAAGGTCTTGAAGCATTTGTTGAAAGAACTGGAATGAGACAGTTTCTGAACTGACCACTTCACCCCACAACGGGGTGGTTTCGCCCCTATAATGAGTAAGTCACTTGAAATGAGTTCTAATGGAAGTTCTTGAGATTTCTAATTCTTCTGCAATCGCAAAGATTTCTTTTGCCGACAAAGAAGTTGGTGTTGCTTATACTAGCAATCCAGAACATTATTACATCTTTGAGTGTGATACTCCTGAAGATGTAAAAACTCAAGTTCAGTCTGCTGAAAGTATTGGAAAACTGATTTCTATGTTGAAGAAAAATGGAACTCTGAAGATTGTTTGATTTTTTTTTTTGGATTTCAACTATCTGGAATTACCAGATAGTTCAATATGTCCCTGTGGTCCGAATGATTAGGCAGTTGTCTGCAAAACAACTTTATGCAGGTTTGAATCCTGTCAGGGACTCCTATGTTGGGATAGTGTAATTGGTAGCACGGAAATCTCCAAAATTTCTAGTTAGGGTTCAAATCCCTATCCCTTCGCCTACCCTCCTCCATAAGGACACTTAAGGAACTGGCACAGGCATCCAGCAATCCGCCGATGGATGCCCTATAATACATTTGTTGATTTGAGGAACCTCCCATCGCTACTCGTTCACGAATTGGTCTCGAACTTTCAGACGGTTCTATTCTGTCTGCTTATCATCACTGGGATGGATATGAGTCCTGGTTGGGACGTATTCTTAACACCCACTACAATTGCCGTTCTCTTGTAGAAGAACTGATTGATGGTGGTGATATGTCCTGCTGCTGGACTGATGAGCGCTGGGATGAAACTGGTGCGAAAGGTGTTTATGGTCCTCAATACTACTCTCAACGTGGTGAAGACACTCCTCCTCGTCTTGATGCAAACTTGGAAGAATATCTTTCAGATGGTGAAGAGTATGCTTATGTCTTCACTCAACAAAACGAGTGGGTGTGCTACAATATGCACCAGTTTGATGATAGCAAACTCCCCGAAATTGTTGAAATCCCCACTGGAGCACTTGCAGTTTGAAATATACTTCAGTTATTTTTAGTGGATTTATTTTTATAATTCTATTAAATCTGTGGACGATACAACGAGACAAAGAATTGTTTCGTGTTTATGATGCTTGCCCTCAATTTACCTTTCATCCCGATTGTATTAAATGATAAAAGTTAAGAAAAAGTTCGTAAATGTTGAACCTATTTCTACAAAAGCAAAAAATAGGTTTGTAAATACTATGAACTCTTTTCACGCTTGTGTTGTAGAGCAAGAAAAAGATGATATGTATTTTCTTGCTTCGTTGAATAAGCAGTATTTTATGTGGTTGCCGAAGAAAGGTAACGAGCACTGGCGAGTTGTCAAGTGACGGTTTTTCAAGTGTCCATCACATTCACCACAGAGTGCTTTTTAATGCTATATTGTATCTGTTGAGTTAAAACACTAATGACAAATCTTCAACTTGAACGTATTATTGAAGATATTGAAAATAACATCAAACAAGGTAATGAAGCACTAAAGCACCCTGAAAAAGGTTATCCTTATGTTGCTGGATTTTATGAAGCAACACTGAAAACCGTTGCATTTATGCTTTCACAAGAAATCAAATGATGACTTCTAATCTTTCTAAAATAAAACCAAAGTTCAGGACTTCGGGTAACATTTCACAACCACGAAGAAAGGCAGGTTCATCACTCAAAGACATTGGTGTTACAAATGCAGAAGTTGTGAAAATTACAAAACAAGATGATTATCTAAATCGTCTTTATGATGCTTTTGATAAAGCAGAAGATTCTAAACTCAAAAACTTCATCTATCAACAAATCAAAAACATTCTTATTCAAAGAGGTCTTTGGAAATGATTTATTCTATGTCTGAAATTGAAAAAGCATACAATATCCTGAAAGATGTTGTAAAACGTGAAAACAAACTTCATCTAATGGATATGACTATCAACTCTTGTGATGTTGATACGATTGAATATGAAGTTCTTCCACTTCTTGAAGATATTATTGATTATGCTCCAAGTGATGATGAACTAGGTGGAGAACCTCCTGCAACTACAAATGAAATATATCGTGATTCATTTCAACAACATCAAAAGATGCACTCCTAATAAATAATGGAAGAATGTAGATAGTCTTGCAAATGAGAACTTTTAAGGAATTTATGTTTTTGTTAGAAGCAAAGGCAGAGGTACAAAGACGTGAAATGTTTGCAAAACAAATGCAAGACTATGAACAACAGCAACAATCTAGAGAGAAATTAAAAAGTAGAGCAAAAACTCTTAAACAAAGACGACAAGAAAGAGAGCAAGAGTTTAAGAGTAAATCTCAACAAGAGATGCAAAGACAAGCAGAACTAAAAGCAGCAGCAGAAAATGATGCAAGAAGAGATGCAGCACAATCTCGTAGCGATAATGAATCAAGACAACCTGAGTATCGTTTAGTGAATGCTGCAAAAGCAACTGCAAAGGGTGGAATGAAAGCAGCAAAGTTTATTGGAAATAAGATTAGAAATCGAAGAAGAAGACAATCTTGACTTTTTGATTTCTAGTTTGCTATGATTTATCTGTAAATTAAAGGAGAAAATGGCACAAAAGTTTTTTTATGTTGTCAATCACGCAATTCCATTTCCAAGTTCAGAATATGGTGGAATCTGGAATGTAATTGCTAAAGATGATGAAGAATGTTTTGATTTAATTTCTAACACATATCAATATGAAGGATATGAAGAATACTTTCCAAAACTTCGTGAAAACATTATAAACTCAATAACATTTGCACTTGCAGAAGATTTGGAATCACAAGTTGTTGAAGGGTTTGTGACCTGATGTGCCACTTGTGAAACTGGCACAATACACTTGACAGGACACCGATTGTGCCCTATACTACAGGGGTAGTCAAGTCAAGCAAATGACTTCAATCCGCTTCACCTACGACATTCATACACAACAAAAAGTGTATGTTCTTGTTAAAAGTGATGGTAGTTACACTCTCACAACTTCTATCACTGATGCTATTCAACTTTCCCGTAACTGATGCAAACTGACATTTTTATTTCTCCTGTTGCAGGTGATTCTGTAACCTATCTTGGATTTATTGGTATAACTGCAACGGTAGTTATTCTTTTTACTGTATTTCGCTCCTATTTTAAGTCTCCACTTCGTAAGTGACTATGATGAAAACTCTTAATGAATATCAACAAGAACTCCGTCAAGCAAAGAAAGATTATGATAAACTTTGCAAAAATCTGAAAAAAGAAAAAAGTTCTTATAAGATTGAAATGCTACGAGAAGATGTAGAAGATATGCGACAAGATATTATTGAACTTCAAATCATCATCAATGAAATGAAGCAAGGTAAAGAACTTCATCAATGTGATTCCACTCAATTTGTTTATTGATTATGACTGCTGATTTTTCTGGTGTGTTTCTGACTGTTGAAGAACACGGTTGTGTTTATACAGTTGACACTGAAGGTGAACTGTTTTTTGCTCCGATGTATCAAGATGGTACTGTAAGTCTTGAAGAGTTTGATGCTGTTGAATTTGGTCAAACTGATTATGATGACAAAGAACTTGAAGAAATTCAAGGTTGTTTGTGTAAAATGATGCAAACTGCTGGATTGTATTTTCAACCTGCTGTTCCAGTTTGAGAAGTGGCACTGTCTATGAGGCAGTGCCTTTTTTCTTTGCTATACTATAAAAGTTCAGTACCAAACCAAATGTCAACTTCAGTTTCTCTCACTTACGGACAACTTTTGGATGTGATTGGTTCTCTTGTAGACCGAGAAGACAAAGCAGTTGTTAATGAAGACTCACAACTCGCACAGTATTACCGAGACATTGCATATCAATTTGCAGAAGTTCTTGAAAAACTGGAAGAACTTCCTGGTGAACAGCGAGAAGCAAATCTTGTACTTACGATGAATTGAATAAATAGCATCAAATCAATTTGTTATGAGTGGGACACTTTTTGTAGTGTCCCATACCACTTCACGGGGCACCACTTTGGTGCTATACTACTATCATCAACTCAAACGGAGGGTCTCTCAATGATTCTGTCTGAACTGAAGTCTCACGATGATTATGAGTATTTCGCTCAATATCTTGGTGTTGACTATGATGACTATGTAGAACTTGTTGGAGACTTTGATTATGGTGAAAGTGAAGTTGAATATGACTACGAACTAACCGTCTAGTAACAAATCATTTCCTCTTGGAACAATGAACACTCCTAATTGGATTCACAACTCTGGAAAGAAAAAGAATCCCCGAGGAGTATCCAAGGGGAAACTTAAATCTCGCAAACAATCTCTAAATCATCTCAAAAACAAATACCAAGTAAAATGACTGAATTTTGTGATTTCGTTTCTGCAAAATCTAATACTACATTGCAAATGGAAAAAGTGATTGATTTGATTGAACAGTTTTGCGATGTTCTTCGTACAAACTATCAAGAGTATGCAATCTATCAACATCGTCGTCATATTCTACAAAATGAGAATGTAGAATATCATCAAAAGCAAATTGATGCTCTTTGTGAAGGTGAAGGTGTTGATGAGTTTGTGTATGAAAAAGGTCGTAAGTATGCAAAGATTATTCATATCACTGCTGCTGGTGGGAATCGTAGTGCTCACGCCTTTGTGGATTTGAAAAACGGAGATGTATATAAACCTGCATCATTCAAATCTCCTGCAAAAGGAATCCGTTATAATCTTGTAGATGAAAAGTCTCGCACCGAAATGTATCAACGTGCAGACTGGTCAGGTTCTTATCTTTACAATCGTTGAGGTAAATTAAAATGGCACGTTGGACTGCAAAATGTTGGTTGGGTTCTGATTCTGGTTATCAAGATTGTGAAGTAAGTGCAAATACACTTCCAGGTGCAAAACAACAACTTCAACGAATTTATGGTGCTGACCCAAATAAAATCATCAATCTAAGAGAAATCCGTGATAATAGTAATGGAGTAGGATTTGGCGGAAGCACTGATGGATATGGTATTTGGATTTGTATTATCGGTGCATTTATTTTGTTTGCAGTATTTACTCCCTGGTTTTTGATGGGTATTGGTGGAACAATTGGTTGGTGGTTTGGTGAGAAAACAACTGGAATGAAAGCAGTTGATTATGCTGAAAATAATACTGATACTGGTCACGGAAAAGCAGCAATCATTCTTGCATTATCTCTACTTGCTGGTGGATTTGGTTTTGTTCAAGGACATAATCTTCAGAAAGATTTTAATAGTGATGTAAATATAGAAGAAGTTCGGACAAAATAATGAAATCATACGATTCATTCTCTTTAGGTTTAGAAGTATATTATAAACAGCATTATGGAATTATCAGATTTATTTCTGATGATTATATTACTATTTGTATTAAAGAGGATGAAACAAAGTTTCACGATGTTTGTTTAGTTGTTCCTCAATCCGATTTGCATTTAATTACACTCAAAAAACAATCTGAAAAATGAGTCTTTCTAATCAATCTATTGTTAAAATGTCTGAAGCACTTACATATGAAGTTGCTGATGAAATCATTAAAAGTGATGAGTGGTATGAATTTCTATTGAATAATATTGAAACAATTCTTGTGGAAAAGATTGGTGAAATTGAACCAGCACTTCTTGCTGAATTAACTATGGGAATTGCAGATAACCTGAAAATTGCTCCTTTGTGACGGTTGTAGGAGTGTCCATAACATCCCCCATAGTTTTCCGTGGGGTGTTATAATATGAAAAATTACACAACTCCAAATGACCTTTAATTTAATCGAAAATGTAAATAAGAAATATACAAAAAGCAATAAAGCAAATTATTGGGATAATTCTATCTTTAAAGATATTGTAAAACTCACTAATGATGAACGTGGTCGTTGGGGAGAAGAACTTTTATTTGAACTTGTTAAAGAATATACTGATTTTAATATTTATTGGGACTGTGATAAAAATACAAATCCTTTAGATGGTATATATGATTTATGGATTGTTAAAAATATTATTAATACTGAAATAAAAAAAAGAATTGAAGTTAAAACTTCTGGTCGTACTATTTCAAAGGGTAAACCCATTGGTTGGCAACACGAAAATGTTTATTACTGTGATAATCAATGGGATAAGATTATTTTTATTGATTATGATTCTAATGATGTAATTTATATTACTATTGTTGACTACGATCAAATTGTTGTTGACAATCAAATTGATCTTACTCTTTTTGGAAAAAAAGGACACTGCCGTAAGAATGAAAATGGTAAAGCAAAAGTAGATTTTAGTATGAAATCTATTAACAAGGGACTTGATATTGGAATAACTTTTAAGCACGATCTAAATAATCCATCTGATGAAAAATTAAAAACTTTTCTTATTGAAAAACTAAAATGAAAAATATTTATGATTTTTTTCTTCCAATTTATCGCAAATATAGTTTAAAAACTATTTGTGATAAATTATCAGTTCACAAAGGAACAGTCAATCGTTGGATAGAAAAAAAAGAAGTTCCACCTCAATATTATTTTGATCTTTGTCGTATTGATAATATTGAGGTTGATTATAGTAAGTTCAATGAAGTAGAAAAAGATCAATTTTTCACTCATCCAGAAAGTGCAAAATATTGTTATAAAAAGGCATTAGAAGTTATATCTAATCTTGGAGATGATGTAAGTAAATATAATTTTATTGAACCCTCGGCAGGGGATGGTTCCTTTTATAACTTACTTCCTAAAGATAATCGTATTGGTGTTGATATTGAACCTAGGTGTGAAGGTGTAATCAAAGCAGATTATCTAATGTGGGAACCAAAAACTAAAAATAATATTGTCATTGGAAATCCTCCATTTGGATTGAGAGGTAATCTTGCTCTTAAGTTTATCAATCATTCATTTAAGTTTTCTGACTATGTTTGTTTTATTCTTCCTCAATTATTTGAAAGTGATGGAAAAGGAAGTTGTAGAAATAGAGTTAATGGATTTAATTTAGTTCATAGTGAAATTATTAAAAGTGACTTTTATTATCCAGATAAAACAACAACAAATGTAAATGTAGTATTTCAAGTCTGGTCTAAACATCATAAAGTAGAATCTGAAAAAATTGACTTAACTGGAATTATAAAATTATATTCATTATCTGATGGAGGAACTCCATCTACCATCAGGAACAAAAAACATTTATACAGTTGTGACTACTACTTACCATCAACTTGTTTTGGTTCAAATAAAATGAAACTATATGATAATTTTGAAGACTTACCGCAGAGAAGGGGTTATGGTATTGTAGTTGAATATAATAAATCAGTTATCGGTGAAATAATTAAAAATATAAAATGGTTTGATATTGCATTTACATCAACTAATGGTGCTAAAAACTTAAGATTTAATCTAATTCAAAAAACAATTTGGAATCATCTTCCTCCAGAATATAAGCAAAAAAATAATATTGAAGGTTATATGAAGAATACTTAACTCTTTGTGCCACTTTTAGGGGTGTCCATAACATCGCCCACAGACCCCTGTGGGATGCTATGATTACGAAGTAATCAATCAGAGATGACCTTGGACCGTTCTCAAGTTATCGCAAAGATTCAGTCCATCCTGAAACTTCAAGAGGGAACTACTTTTGAAGGGGAGTGCTCTAATGCTGCTGCAATGATTGATAAACTTTGCAAACAGTATGGTGTGACGATTACTGAAGCAACTGAAACTCAAGTTGCTGATGAACAGTTTGTTGCTTTCAAACGTATCAATCAAGCACACGCAATTCTTCTTAATGCAGTTGCATCTTTCTATGATGC
>JGI10211J34971_10000923_pt1 | contig 24502 bp, 20 predicted proteins | sample Etolagsediment_FD_34971 | JGI IMG/M metagenome (IMG submission 34971)
ATTAGACCAAGCTCCTCCCCCACGATCGCAAAGATGAAGTCCGTCTCGGCAGCAGGAAGCCACGACCATTTCGCTCTAGAGTTGCCGAGCCCAACACCAAATATGCCTCCCGAGCCCAAGGCATAGGTTGAGTGCACTATCTGCCAGCAACTGCCCAGGTAATCCTCCTCGGTACAGCCGGAGAACCAGGTCATGATGCGGTTCACACGAGAGGGACTCAAGAGCGCAAGCATTCCGACGCCGGCGCCAATGAATGCCACCACTGTCAGAAGATGGCTCAGTCGAGCCCCCGCGAGAAAAACAATTCCCACTGCAATGACCACCATGACACCCATGGTTCCGAGGTCTTGCCCCATCATCACCAAGGTCCAGGCGATGAGAACCCCCAACCCCAAGGGCCGCAAAAGCGTTCGATAGTCCTCAACATCGTCAATCCGATCGGCCAAAATGGCCGCCATCCAGATGATGATGGCAATTTTCAGGATTTCTGAGGGTTGACCCGTAAGGCCGGCAATATTCACCCAGTTGGTGTTACCACCGGAACTGAACCCGAGAGGCGTAAACACCAGGCCCTGGAGCAGCAGTGCCGTCAAAAATATGGTCGGTGCAATCTTCTTGAGACTTCGTGCGGGGAAACGAGACACCACAAGCATCATCGGAATCCCCAGGAGCACCCAAACCGCCTGGCGGAAGAAGGTGGCAAAAAAGTTCCCGTCGTTTCCCAGAGCTGACCCTACAAAGGACGAAGAGAGCACCATGACCAGACCAAAGATGACGAGGAAAAACACCATCGACACCATCACGACATAGTCAGCAGATTCCCGACCAAAGAGACGCTTGACCGCGACCGTGACGCGCGGAGTGGACGCCCGGGGAGCCGTTTGAGTCACCGCCCACTCACCTGCTTTCCACAGCACAACCGTCATGCCCTGCGTGTTAGCCGGGCATTACCCTCCAGTGTGCGGTGAAAACCACCGTGGACCCGCTAAGGCACGCCGATTACCCGGCACAGCCCGGGTCCCTACGGGAGGCTCAAAACTCCGGCAATCAGGGCTGGCGATACATCTCGGGAGCGCGTAATGGCAATCGCCGCCAAAAGCGAGGGCAACTGCCGGGGAACATCCCACCCCGCTTCCTGGATTTCCTCGAGAGTGGAGATCTCCAGAGCTTGGTGGGCGCGGTCATCCAGGAAAGCTCGATCGACAATGATGCCCTCGACGAGCCCAATATCGCTCATTCCCGGGGAATCCAAGCCGATACCGATGGCCCGTGCGCCCTCGACAACGTCTGCGTCCTGAACCTGGCCCTCGGTCGGGCCCACCCCTTTGCGGTACACGCAGGCGCGTGTCGTGCCATCAAAGAAGACCCCGATCGTGTCCTCGCCCTCCGCCTGAAGCGACACGGTAAGTGCGGGACTTATTACGCTGTGCGGGTAGCGCGCTCGCCAGACAAGTGACTCCCGGGAAACCTGAACAATGAGGGCGTCATAGGGCCGGGGCTCCCGCAGTGCATCCAGCACGGGTGGTGCGCCGTGGCCCACAACCCGGGCTGGCACGCTCGCAGCCTGAAAAATTCGAAGAGCAAGATCCACCGCAACGTCGGTTTCCTCATCCTGGTGGACCATAATCCACTCCGCTGGCTCCGCAGATTTGTCCCGGAGTCGCCACGCAAGCTCAAGATCAGACCAGATATCAACTCCCGCCGCCCTCAGATGGCCGATGACAGGATCGCTCGGCGCGACCCCCGGGGACACAACCGCGAGGTCCCACGGGGTCGAGCCCAGTTCCCGCACTCGGCGGGCATCATCAGCTTCCACCAGGACGCGAGCGCCCACTACCTCCGCGAGCTTGACTAAGTCGCTGGCGGCCGCGTCGGCCACCACCAACACCTCACAGCCCAGCTCTCGAAGAGTGTCGACCACGGCGAAACCTGTGTGACCTAGACCCACCACCAGAACACGGAGGCCCGACCACGGCGAATGCCAGCTGGTCAACCCCTGGAGGGCGCTCTCACTCAACGACTGAGCCACTCCAGGTAAAACAGGCCTGCACCGACGGCTGCGAACAGGCCCGCGATGAGCCAGAATCTGACCACGATCGTGACCTCTGCCCACCCTTTGATTTCGTAATGGTGGTGAAGTGGTGAGGAGTAAAAGATTCTGCGGCCACCGGTGGCTTTGAAGTAGAGGCGTTGGAGAATGACCGAGCCCGTCAAGATGACGAAGAGGCCGCCGACGATGGGTAACAACACCTCGGTGCGGGAGAAAAGCGCGAGAGCGGCAACCCCACCACCCAGGGCGAGCGAACCCGTATCTCCCATGAAAATCTTCGCCGGTGAGGTGTTCCACCAGAGGAATCCGATCAGGCTGGCCGCCACAATGGCGGCCAGCGCCGTCAGCTCGAGAGAATCCCGAACTTCGTAGCACTTATAGAGCACGTCCTCGTCGGGGAAAGCCCGAAAGCAGGACTGGTTGAATTGCCAGAACGTAATCATGACGTAGGCCACAAAGACCAAAATCGTGGCGCCACTGGCTAGGCCATCGAGTCCATCCGTCAGGTTCACCGCGTTTGATGTTCCGACGATGATGAGCGTGGCCCAGACGGCGAAGGCTATGACAGCAGCCCAGTATCCCCACTCCACAAAAGACAGCAGGTCCGCTCCGCGGACGACGGAAATGCCCTGAGCTGCAGGTGTTACGCCGTTCTCATCGGGAAACGATACGGCTCCCCACGCGAACGCCACTGAGACCACGAGCTGGCCGATGACTTTTCCGCGCGGTGACAACCCGAAGGACTGCTGGCGGCGGACTTTGGAGAAGTCATCGAGGAAGCCCACAACCCCCAGGCCCACCATGAGGCCAATCACGAGAAGGCCCGAGGGGCTTGGCATCCGACCCTCAAGCAGGTGGGCACCAAAAAAACCGAACAACACCGCCAGGAGGATCACAATGCCACCCATGGTGGGGGTTCCACGCTTCACAAAATGAGTCTTGGGCCCATCTTGGCGAATGAATTGACCCCATCCAAGTTTCGCGAAGAGGCGAAGGAACAACGGGGTAAGGAACAACGAGAACCCAAGCGCAAGAGCGCTGCCCAGCAGAAGTATTCTCACGCGAGGTCGTCTCTCAACTTCTGCACCAGAGGGGTGAAGGACTCATCGGTACTTCCCAGCACAAGCAAAACATCCCCCGGCCGTATATGTGCACGAATGTCATCGTACGCGCTGACACTGTCTTCACAGAAGCGCGACTCTCCGTCCCAGGACCCTTCCATTCCTACCGACAGGAAAAGGGCCCTCGCACCTCGTCCCACAGCAAATACCTGGGTGACATTGAGGCGAACCATGAACGCCCCAAAAGCGCTGAGGTTGTCATAGTCAGATGCTCCGGAAAAATCCAAGGCGCCGGCAACCGCCACCACCCGACGCGTGTCACGCGCGAGCGTGGACACTGACTTCGTGACGTCCACGGCGCGAGACGCCTGCACCACATACGACGCATCGACGAGAACCACATCATCCGCTAACAGCTCACCGCGGGGTAGGCCGAGAGCAAACTCCTCCCCCAGGCTTGCCTCAACAGCGTCGACGAGCGGTGTGCCCGCGGCGAGCGAACCCCGAACCATCTCGATGGCAGCTGCGCGTGCTTCCAGACTGATCCCCGGAATCCGCAGGGTCGCTTCCTCCCTCTCCGCCGCGAGATCGGCTCCTGTGGAGTCCCAGTCCAACCACTCTCGGGCGATCTGAAGCTCAGTCATGAGCGTCATCCCAGCCGGCTTCTCTCAAAGCCGCTCGAGCCTGCTCTCTCGCAGAGTAGGGAACCTTGACCCCCTCGATATCCCGATAGTCCTGAGACCCAGGCCCGCTCCACAGAATTGTGTCTCCCTCTCCGGCAAGGCCCACCGCAAAACGAATCGCCTCGCTGGGGTCGGGGATCTCGTGAACGGTGGCACCGGGGACTCCCCGTGCACCCTCCAGCAGGCCCTGTCGAATCACGGCCGGATCTTCCCTTCTCGGGTCATCGTCCGTGATGATGACAACATCGGAGCGCTTCGCTGCCACCGTGCCCATGATGGGGCGCTTCGTCGCATCACGATTACCCGACGTTCCACACACCATGATGAGGCGACCAGACGTTGTGGCCCTCAAGCTCGCGAGAGTCTGCTCATAGGCATCAGCGCTGCGGCCAGCATCCACAAAAACCTGAGGACCACCAGGCCCCGACACCCGTTCCATTCGACCAGGTATAAAGACCGGCACGCCCGCACTCCCCGGCCCGAGGGTTGAAAGCTCATCCACTGACACTCCCGAACGAATGACCATCAGAGCGGCCAGGGCAGCGTTGGAGACCATATGGTCGGCCGCCAGTGGAACCAGCAATTCCATAGTGTGGCCCTCACGGGACTCGAGAGTGCACACCGTGGAGCCGGAGGCCGCATTCACCACGTCCCACGACCAATCAGCCACAACCTGGCCTCGGCGACCCAGGGTTGTACAGGGAATTTCCACCATCTCTGCCAGCTTCACCCCCCAGAGGGAATCCACACACACCACGGCTTCCCGGGCCTGGGCCGGCGCGAACAGGGCTGCCTTCGCCTGTAAATAGTTTTCCATGGTGCGGAAATCCTCGAGATGATCGTGGCTGAGGTTCGTGAACCCCGCCACGTCACACACGACCTGGTCCATCCGGTTTTTGTCGAGGGCTTGAGCGCTTATCTCTAGCGCAATCGCCGTGACACCCTCCTCACGAGCACGCGCAATCATCGCGTGCGTGTCTGGCGCTTCTGGGGTGGTCAGAGTGCTGGGGAAGTTCTCACCGTTGACCTGGCGAGTCGCGGTCGTCGATAGCGCGGTCCGCGCTCCCAGTCCCCGCATGATGGCCTCCAGGAGAAAGGCGGTTGAGGTCTTCCCATTGGTCCCCGTCACGCCCAAAAGTGTGGGCATTGGGGTGGATCGAGTGCCATAAATTTCTGCGGACACCCGTCCCAGAAGTGCTCGCGGGTTATCCGCCACAAGAATCGGTAGCGCCGGGTCACGAAGCGAGCCAACGCCCTCGTCGTCGGTGAGGACCGCGGTAGCGCCAGCCGCTCGAGCATCGGGCCAAAACTCACTACCGTGGCGGTGCACACCGCGCAGTGCGACAAAAAGGTCGCCGCGGTGAACCGCCCCTGACGCCAACGCGACGCCGGTGACTTCCGCCTCCGGGCCGTGGTGGGCTAGCCCCAACGCTGTGGCCAACGCGCTAATCGCGACAGGTGTGGTGGTCAGGGGTCGCAGTGCCGCAGCGTTTCCCACCTCTACACCCCTCCATGGGGCGTCGACACCCCGGCTACCAGGTTAGCGGGGGAAGTACCGCGGGCTCACTCGAGGGCGCGACACGGTAGTGCTTCAACACGTGGGACAAAATTTCGTGGAAGGCGGGAGCTGCCGCGGACGACACCCTCGAGGCCTGAGGCTTGTAAAAGCTGACCAAGACGACATATTCCGGGTCTTCCGCTGGGGCCATACCGGCGAGGGAAATGACGCGGTCGTCACCGTACCCATCTGAGGTTGCTATTTCCGCGGTACCGGTCTTTGCCGCAACTCGATACCCGGGAATTTCCAGCGTATTCCGCAGTCCACCCTGGGTCACCACGGTCTCCATCATCCGCACAGTCTGCTGGGCCGCACTAGCCGATACGACCTGAACCGGTTCTCCCACGGGCTCCGGAACATACTCTCCTTCGCTGGTCATACACCCGTCTACAAGGCGAAGCGGAACGCGAACACCGTCGTTCGCGAGTGTCTGGTAGGACGAGGCCATTTGGGCGGCGGTGACGGAAATACCTTGTCCAAAGAACTGGTTGTAGCGAGTCAAGGCATCCACGCGATCAACGGGAAGGACCTGACCGGAGGACTCCCCGAGGAAGTCAATTCCTGTGATTTCACCAAAACCAAAATCACGCAGGTACCGGGTTGCCTCGGCCTTTGGCATACGGTCGGCCAACACCGAGATTCCGGTGTTCGAGGAGGTCTGGAGGACACCCGCCGTCGTGAGCTGGCGATTATCAGCGACGAGGAAGTTCTTGATGTACTGACCGGGGTACACCTCATAGAAACCGGGCGCCACGATCCTGTCTTCGGAATAGGTGTAGCCAGCATCGATGAGCATCGCAATACCCACCGATTTCATGATGGACCCTGGTTCGTAAGGGGAACTCAGGGAGCGCGCACCCAAAAACTCGATGGGGGCTTCAGAGAAGTCGTTGGGGTCAAAGGTAGGCCAATCCACCGCCGCCAGGACATGCCCGTCGTCGACTCGAACGACCATTGCCGAACCGTATTGGGCACCGAGGTTGCTCCCGTGCTCAGCCAGAGTCTGGAGTACGTACCACTGGAGGTCGCTATCGATCGTGAGTCTGACGTCACCCCCGTGAATCGGTGGCTCCACAAGCTGTGTAGTTCCCGGGAGACGAATACCATCGGCACCTTTTTGGTAGGTGGCGGTGCCGTTGATCGCCTGCAGACACGAGTCGTATTTGCGCTCCACTCCGGCCAAAGGCTCGTCAGTTCCGAGCATTCCGGTGAGGTTCGCGGTGACCGCACCGAAGGGGTAGGTGCGCTCGCGCACCAGATCCATCTGCAACCAAGGGTTTCGAAGGTCGCGCAAGGCCTGGCGATCCTCGGGACTCACGCTTTTTACAAGAAAAGTGAAGTGTGCTTCGCGGTCCCGGTTGACGGCATAGAGCAACTCATCGGGGTTTGCGTCCGTAATGAGAGCGATTTCGGCCATCGCGGCCGGCACCGTAATGACTTCCCCGTCACGACGGAATTCTCCTACCTTCCGTGGGTCAGCGCTCACGTCATAGCGATCAACATCCGTCGCCAACTCGTTGCCAAAACTATCCACGATGGACCCTCGAGAGGCCCAGATAACCTCGGAAGTCGTCCGTATATCGGCCGACTGTTCTTTCAGCTCAGCAGCTCGGACGACTTGAACATCCACCAAACGGGTTACCAAAAGCCCGGCCATCAGGAAGACGACCAGGAGCGCAATGCCCATGCGGCGACGTGACACGCGCTGATGAGACATTCTGTTTTCCTTAGCGCGTCACCGGTGAGGGAATGGATCCACCAAACCGGGGTGTGGGTGTCTCCGGAACCGACACAGCGGAGACAACGGCCATGGAGCCCTCCGCGAATTCTGGCTCGTCACTCGGTGGTGCCAGAGCATCGACGACATCCGCTTCGAGCGCTGCCGCTGCCGAGATTGTCAGGAACACATCTTCAACAATGCGAGGCGGCACGAGCGACTCTGTTCCCGCGGTGACCGCAAAAACTTGGCCGCTGGTTGAGGCCTCCGCGGGGAGCGCCTCTCCGACTATGGCGCCATCGGACACCCTGATGTAGGCGGGGTTGTTATCCGGAACCATTCCCATGGACCCGGCCAGAGTCGCCAGTGTGTCAGGCGCCACGAGGGCGCTGATTTCCTCGCCAACAATCTGTTGCTCTTGCTGGGAGCCCCGGAGATCAGTCTTGAGTGAGGCGATTTCGTAGGCACCACCGGATACCGCGATAGAGAGCAACAGTTGTCCACCTAAAATCCCGAAGATGCCGGCCAGCAGAACCGCGATATAGCGGAGCTTAGGAACGGCATTCGCCTTCGTTCTCTGGCGTGTCGGGGTCGCCGCACGGGGTTTCTGAGCGCGGGGAGCTCTGGCAGCGCTGTGGGCGAGAGCAGTCATGAGGGTACCTCTTTCACTTTTTCCCCTGCCCGCAAGCGGACAGAAGCACTTCGAGGGTTGAGGGCAATTTCTGACGCACTCGCGAGTTCGGCTCCGCGAGTAAGTTCGCGAAAGCTCGGCCGGTGTTCGGGCAATTCCGTGGGGAGACCCGCGGGAGCGGTCGAGACCGACAGTTTGCGCAGCTCTCTCTTGACAAGGCGGTCCTCGCCGGAGTGGTAGGACATGATGGCAACCCGTCCCCCGAGAGCCACTCGATCAAAAGCGATGGGAAGAGCCTTGGCGAGAGAGTCCAGTTCCTGATTTACTGCCATCCGAAGCGCCTGGAAGACGCGCTTGGCGGGGTGGCCTTTGTCTTTGAGCGCATAGGGGGTTGCCTCCTGCAAAACGTCGACCAAGTCCCCGGTGCGGACAATCGGAGCCTGGAGTCGGCGATCCACAATCGCTCGGGCATAGCGCTTTGCAAGCTTCTCGTCGCCCAACCGGAAGAACAGGTCAGCGAGATCGGCCTCGGTGAAAGACTGCAGCACGTCGGCGGCGCTGACATCGTCCTGCGGATTCATCCGCATATCCAAGGGAGCGTCGTGGGAATAGGAGAAACCGCGCTCGGGCTTGTCGAGGTGCAATGAGGAAACACCCAGATCAAAAAGGATGGCCTCCGGTGCGTGATCTGGGGAATGCTCGTCCACGGCAGTTCCGAGTTCGTCGTAGCGGCATTGTGCAAACACAACCCGGTCGCCGAAGGGAGCCAGGCGCTCCCCTGCGCGCTCGAGTGCCTCAGGATCGCGGTCAATACCGAGCACCCGGAGAGCGGGAATAGCGGAGAGGAACATTTCGGTGTGGCCACCAAGCCCCAGGGTTGCATCCACGAGGAGTGGGTTCTCGCCCTGAAGAGCGGGACCAAGCAACTCCAGAGCGCGTGGGGCGAGCACTGGGATGTGAGAGTAGGTAGCGATCATGATTCACCCGGTGGCCCTGGAGTCAGATTCCCTTCCGTGCGATGACCTGGGACCGGGGAAGGTGACACAGGGCTCACGGAGGGGAGTCTGACTTCAGGGCTACAACAGCCCAGGAATCACCTCCTCCTCGGTCTCGGAGAAGGCTTGTTCGCGTTCTTGGTAGTACTGATCCCACGCAGTGGTGGACCAAATCTCGGCTCTGTTACCCGCCCCAATGACGGTCAGTTCACGCTCCAGGCCGGCGTAGTCACGCAGCGCCGGGGGGACGGTCACTCGGTTTTGCTTGTCGGGGATTTCTGACGAGGCCCCCGAGAGGAACAACCGCAAGAAGTCACGGCTGGCTTTAGAGGTCAGGGGTGCTTCCCGGAGACGTTCGACATGCGCATCGAAGTCTTTGGCCGTGAAGACATAGATACATCTCTCCTGGCCGCGGGTGAGAACCAAACCGTTAGCGAGCTCCTCGCGGAATCGTGCGGGAAGGATGACCCGGCCTTTGTCGTCGAGTTTGGGGGCGTGAGTACCCAAGAACATGGCGCCCCCCTTTCTCGTCCGGCCACCAGAAGGTATTCACCACTTTACTCCACTTCGCTCCAATTACAACCACTTTGACCATATTTCTTTGCCGTGTTGTGTGAACCCACTCCACGCCCCAAAAACCCCGCAAATCCGGGCAAGCGCAACAAAAAACCGGCCCCGAGGGGCCGGTTTCTGGTGTGACGTGAGTCTGGGCTAGCGCTCCACTTGGGGGCTAAAGGCCTTCGCCGCGCTCCCTGCGCTCCCAGCGGTCATTGAGGCGATCCATGAAGGAGGAAGAACCCGGGGGGCTGGTAGCGCGCGGCTTGCTAGGTGCTGATGCCTGGGTGCCATCCGACGGGGCGCCCGGTATCGCGACGGCAACCATAACGCCGGCGAAGAGAACCCCAAAACCGATGACCCCGATGAGGGTGATGTCCAGAGAAACCCCGACAACCATCGTGACCAGTCCCACAAGGCCCATCAAAACTCCCACCGCAATCGCGGTGTAGTTGGGCGCCCTGCGGAAGTCAGCAGTGTTCATCACATCGGCTTCGTTCTTGTAGAGGTTGCGCTCCATTTCCTCGAGCAGGCGCTGCTCGTGTTCAGAAAGTGGCATAGTGTCCTCCCCACATGAGTGGATGGTTTTCTACAGAGTGTACGCAGATTTCCTGAGGATAGGCTAGGTGCGTGTCAGCGCAGATCAAACTTGTCGATGTGGTCGACTCCCGTATCACGTCGTTCCTCGAAGCTCGTTCCGAAGAGATGGACACCATCTCCCCCGACCTGGAGCACATCCTCGCCTACGCGAACAGCATGCTGCGCAGTGGCAAGCGCTTCCGTGCGCGTTTTTGCTACTGGGGCTGGCGCGCAATTGACCAGGACTCGGAAGGCGACCCTTTGGGAGGTCTCGAGACTCTCGAAGACGTCTCTCCCGCTATTTCCCTTGCCGCAGCTCTCGAGGTATTCCATGCCGCGGCACTTGTCCATGACGACATCATGGACAATTCCGATACCCGGCGAGGGCTCCCCGCCGCTCACAAAGCATTCGAAAGAATCCATCGGGACCGCTCCTATTCCGGCACTCCTGAGCACTTTGGAGCTTCTACTGCTCTCCTCCTGGGCGACCTTTTGTTGGCCTGGAGCGACGACCTGATTTCTGAGGCTCTCGCCGACCTTCCGCCGGCGATTGTGGCGTCGACGAGGGCGCAGTTTTCCACGATGCGCCAAGAGGTCACGCTCGGTCAGTATCTGGACATCCACGAGGAAGCAGCGTGGTTCCATCACGGAGAGAGCGAGCGACTCGAAAGAGCTCTGCGCGTGGTGACCTATAAGTCGGCGAAATACAGCATGGAGGCACCGCTGCTGATCGGGGCCTCACTCGCCGGGGCGAGCGCAGAACATCTGAGTGATCTCTCGTCCTTCGGGTTGCCCCTGGGAATTGCGTTTCAACTCCGGGACGATGTCCTCGGCGTCTTTGGAGACTCCGAGGTGACGGGGAAGCCCGCGGGAGACGATTTGCGAGAAGGCAAGCGCACAGTCCTCGTTGCCCTAGCCGAGGCCTCCATGCCCACGAGCGCTAAAGGAGTGTTCAACGAACTCTTGGGTGATAGAACCCTGAACCCCGAGCAAATTGAGGTTATGCAATCGACCCTGCGTGACGCGGGAGCACTGGACGAGGTTGAGCAGATGATCCAGCACTACGCAGACACGGCCATGGACGCTCTGGACGATGCCCGCATTACCGAGGGCGCGCGGGCTGAGCTTCGTCGCCTTGCTGATGCAGTGACGAAACGTAACGCCTAAAGCGCGAGGGTTTGAGCGAGCCGGCGCACCTCGGTTTTTCGACCGGTCCGGATTGCCTCAATGGGGCTTGCTCCCAACACATCGTGCGGCTCCACTAACCAGTCCAACGCGCTTTCTGGCGAGAAGCCGCCGTCGATGAGGACCAGTGCTGTGCCCTTAATATCTGGGACAACCACGTCACCGTCAAGAAATACGTCGGGAATACGAAAGACGCCGCCCTCTTTGAGGCCCAGGAGCGCCCTGTCCTCCACGAGCCGATGAACTTTCCCCGGAGTGAGCGAGAGACGCTCACACACTTCGGGAACACTCAGCCAGGTCAGGTCGGCTCGTTTTGTCACGTTCACAAGGTTCCCATGAATTTGCCCCCCGCCACCAGAGGTTTAGCTGACGATTAGCCGAAGATTAATGTTACGAAAAGATTAACTGGAGTAACATAGGCCCCAGTGATTGACGCAGGTATCATCCTGTGACACCGTTGAGATGCGGAGCGTCGCTACGGGCTTCACCGCCGTGCCNCGAAACGATGGAAGGTATGAGCAACCAGGACCAGACTCCCCTCAACACTGAGCCCGCGGAGGACACTCTCGAGCACTCAGTGTTTCGTGGTCTGTCACCGCGGGTTGACACGTTCGAGCGCTGTGACGCGACGCCCGGCGCACTCTCGCGAGGACTGATGGGAGCGCTCCCCTTCGTGATGACGGGGACGCTGGCGACCAGTGCTGTCGTCACCCCCGGGTTAGTCGAGCATTCGAGCGCTGCCGCAGAACCTGGAGCCAGCGGAGATCACGCCCACGATCAGCGGCCGGGGATTGGGGAGAGACTCTCGGGCGCTTTCCTTCCCGCTGCCCACACGGTGCTTTCCGCGCTTCGACCCGACCTCCCCGCCACCTACGAGGTTCAAGACGGCGACACTATTTCTTCGATTGCGGACAGTTTTGGAATCCCCACCCCGGCCATCCTCACCCTCAACGGGCTGAGCTGGAACTCTTTGCTTCACTCGGGCCAAGTACTCAAACTGAGTGCGGAACCAACGAAGAAGGCCGCAGGTTCCCCCGCTCGGGTTGCCGGAAATGCCTATCTTGTCCAGAACGGCGAAACTCTGAGCACCATTGCTGACCGGCTGGGGATTTCGACCGAGGCGCTGACCTCCGTCAACAACCTCACAGACTCACAGACCATCTATGCGGGCCAGATGATCCGCATTCCTGGCTCCACCGCTCCCGTAGTGGAGCGCGATGCTGAGGCCATCATGCCCGCACTGGCTCAAGCTCCCACCATCATTCCTGCTTCCGCTGAATCGAGCGACCAAGTGCTCTCCGCGGAGACTGCCGATACGGAGGCTGCGGAAGAGGCCAGCGAACCTAACGATGTTTTTGACGCCGCCGACATTGAGCTCGCCGAACAGCCCGCGCTGATTACCGTCAAGGTTGCTCCGCCCAAGGCTCCCGCGGTGGAAAAGAAAGTCACTCCGGTCTCTACTCCTCCCGTGGAGAAGCCAGCGCCGACCCCTGCTCCCGTAACGTCGACGGAAGCGGAGGAAGAGGACCGTGAGGAGGACCATAGTTCCGAAGAAGAGGCCGAACCCACCTCGTCCATCGGTCAGCCCGTGTCTGGAAGCGTCACTCCACTCAATGATGAGCGCAGGACTAACGCTCAAATCATCGTCACTGTGGGCCGAGAGATGGGCGTCTCTGATTACGGCATAGTGATTGCTCTGGCCACCGCAATGCAGGAGTCGTCTCTACGGAACATCAACTGGGGTGACCGGGATTCTGTTGGCCTCTATCAGCAGCGCCCCTCGTCCGGGTGGGGCACCGTGGATCAGATTATGGACCCCGCTTACGCCACCCGGCTTTTCTTTGGCGGCCCCTCCAATCCCAACGCGGGCAAAACCCGAGGACTGCTGGATATTTCCGGGTGGGAGTCCATGACCCTCACCGTTGCGGCACAACGAGTTCAGATTTCTGCCTATCCCGACGCGTATGGGAAGTGGGAGCCCAGCGCCTGGGCCTGGCTTTATGAATTGACCTAGTGGAGTGGCATCCCCAGGGCCGCCCAAGCCCTGCGTACAATCCAGAGAATGGATACTCCCACCGCTGACCCGCTCCTGGGGAAGCTGGTCGACAAGCGCTATCTGATTGAGCGCAAGGTCGCGCGGGGCGGAATGGCCACCGTCTATCAGGCGATGGACCTCAGGCTCGAGAGACCCGTCGCCATCAAGATCATGCATCCCCATCTCGCGGAAGACGGGGACTTCACCAAACGCTTCATCCAGGAGGCACGAAGCGCGGCGCGGCTTGCTCACCCCAATATCGTCAATGTTTTTGACCAGGGCCAGGAGGACTCCATCACGTTCATCGTGATGGAGTTCCTCCCGGGCATCACCCTGCGAGAACTCCTCCAAGACTTTGGTGCTCTCACCCCTGCGCAAACCGTCGACATTGTCCGAGCAGTCCTGCAGGGGCTTGATGCCGCGCATTCCGCCGGTATTGTTCACCGCGACCTGAAACCCGAGAACGTTCTGCTCGCAGACGACGGTCGCATCAAGATTGCCGACTTTGGTTTGGCTCGTGCCTCGACCCACAACACCGCGACCTCTCAAGCACTGCTGGGGACGATTGCCTACCTGTCTCCTGAGCTAATCAGCCGCGGAGAGGCAGATCTCCGGAGCGACATTTATGCGCTCGGGATCATGATGTTTGAAATGCTCACTGGCGCGCAGCCCTACCAGGGCGACCAGGCTGTCACCATCGCGTACCAGCACCAAAACGACATTGTCCCGGCGCCCAGCACCAAAAACGCGAGCATCCCGGCGCAGTTTGATGAGCTGGTGGATTGGTGCACTAGGCGCTCCCCCGATGAGCGCCCGCCCCATGCTCGGGCAGTTCTGGAGCATTTGGTGGAGGTGGAAAAGCTCTTGGGCGCCGCATCACTGGCAACAGCGACGATCGACCTCAACAACACTGTGGCGATGACGCAAAAGATATCCCCACTGGATGCCCAAGAGACTGAAGTGCTAGACCCTAAATCTGCGGTGTTTGATGGCCTCGAGCCTGCTCCCACCGAGGCCATCACGCTGGACGAGACTGCCCCACCGCAGGAGCCCGTTCGGGAGCGCCGACCCTCCCGCGGTCGCGGGTTGGCACTGTTGGGAACCCTGGTGTTGCTCGTGGTCCTCGCCGGTGGGGGTGGCGCTGCCTGGTGGTGGTTCACCGGACCCGGGGTTTTGGTCAGCGTGCCAGACGTTGCAGGGTCAACGGTCCTGGAGGCAACAGCAGCTTTGCAGGAAGCGGAGTTGAGCGTGTCCGAGGCAGTTCTCGAGGAGTTTGATTTAGTGCTCCCTGAAGGGACCGTCAAAGGAACCAATCCTCCCGCCGGTTCGGACATAGAAAAACAGGGCGAGATCAGACTGATTGTGTCCCTCGGTCCCAACCCTGTGGCGGTTCCCGCGATATCTGGACAAACGCTGGAGGAAGTTCGTGGGTCCCTGGAGGAGGTAAACCTCATCCTCGGAACAACCAGCCAGGAGTTCAACGATTTTGTCGATGAGGGATCCGTGCTGCGCCTGAGTGACGAATTTGATGCGCCTCTGGCGGCAGGATCGCAGATTCTCGCGGGGTCCACGGTGAACGCTGTCGTGTCTGCCGGGCCACTGCCCAGCGTTGCCGGCTTACCCGTCGATGAGGCTCGTGAGCTTCTGCAAAGTGCCGGCCTCACCGGAGTCGTGGGCGGTGATGGTGCATTCTCTGACACTGTTCCCGAGGGCTATGTCGTCGAGGTCACACTTCCCGCTGGCATGACACCGCGGCCGGGAGACACCCTCACCATGATCGTCTCCCGGGGACCCGAACTCGTGATGCTTCCCGACCTCATCGATGAGTCCATTGCCGATGCCCGAGANGCTCTGGAGGCATTGGGCTTTGAGGTTGAGGTCANAACCGAGATTGAGGAGTCCGACTGGGATNGGGCATGGGTGACCAGTATGAGCCCGAGCGCCGGACAGGAAATCCCCAAGGGCAGCCTCGTCACCATCAGGAGNTTCGCCTAGGAGTGACTGAGCTCCTCCGCCACCAGGAACGCGAGTTCCAGGGATTGTTGGTGATTCAGGCGCGGGTCACACAAAGATTCGTAGCGGGTCTCTAAACCGAGCTCGTCAATCTTTTGCGAACCACCGAGACACTCGGTGACATCATCGCCGGTGAGTTCAACATGGATGCCACCGGGGTGTGTTCCCACTTCCCGATGTGCCTCAAAGAATCCCTTCACCTCATCGACAACGTCATCAAAGCGACGAGTCTTGTACCCCGTCTGAGTGGTGATGCCATTGCCGTGCATAGGGTCCGACACCCACAGTGGGGTGATGCCAAGCTCCTGAGAAGCCTTCAACAGCGGGGGAAGCTTTGCTCGAATTTCTCCAGCGCCCATGCGAGTAATAAAGGTGAGGCGACCGGGTTCGCGATGGGGGTCCAACAGATCCGAGAGTTCTTTTACCGTCTCCGCTGTGGCGGAGGGTCCAAGCTTCACACCGATGGGGTTTCGGACCCGTGAGAAGAAGTCCACGTGGGCGCCATCGACATCTCGGGTGCGCTCCCCAATCCAGAGGAAGTGCCCAGAGGTGACGTAGGGCAGCCCGGTCCGCGAGTCGATGCGAGTGAGCGCACGCTCGTACTCCATGAGCAGACCCTCGTGACTTGCGTAAAATTCCACCCTCTTGAGCTCATCGAAATCAGCGCCAGCTGCTTCCATGAATCTGACTGCGCGGTCAATCTCCCGCGCCAAGCCTTCGTATCGAGCGTTCGCGGGGTTCTCCGCAAACCCCTTATTCCAGCTGTGCACCATCCGCAGGTCAGCAAATCCACCCTGGGTGAAAGCTCGAATGAGATTCAACGTGGAGGCGGCGGTGTGATACCCACGCAACATTCGTGCGGGATCGGGTGTCCGCGAAGCCTCGGTGAAATCAAACCCATTAACAATGTCGCCCCGGTAGGCGGGAAGGGTCACTCCATCCCGGGTTTCGTCGTCATTGGAACGCGGCTTCGCGAACTGACCGGCCATCCGCCCCATTTTGACAATGGGAAGTGATGCGCCGTAGGTCAGGACCACTGCCATTTGAAGAATTGTCTTGACCCGGTTCCGGATCTGGTCAGCGGTGGCGCCCACGAAGATCTCTGCACAATCGCCCCCCTGCAGAAGGAATGACTCTCCTCGGGCGACTCGGGCCAAACGCTCGCGCAACATATCCACTTCACCGGCAAAAACCAGCGGGGGGACCGTGGAGAGTTCAGCGCTCACAGCTGCGGCAGCAGCAGCGTCCGGCCAGTGTGGTTGCTGCTTAATGGGCAGGGATTGCCAGTGGTCCAAACCCTCAACAACTCCAGGATTTGGTGTCACGACGTGCTCGCTGTAATCCACAGTGTCCATTTCTCTTGGGGCAAAACACCGAGGACCAGCCTACTCGAGGCTCTGTGTGTGCCTGATGCTCACGCCTGCTGGCTCCGAATCGTCGAGGCGTACACGTCGACGTACTCCTGCTCACTGAGAGCATTCATCTCGTAGATGATCTCATCCGTGATGGAGCGCAAGACAAAACGGTCAGTCTCCATGCCCTCGAAGCGGGAAAAGTCGAGTGGTTCACCAATGACGACGCCGACCCGGTGGACTTTGGGGATATTTGAGCCCAACGGCATTACCTTCTCTGTGCCAATGACCGCTGCGGGAATCACGGGCACGTGGGCTTCGAGGATCATGCGGGCAACTCCGGTGCGCCCCCGGTACATCCGGCCATCGGGGCTCCGTGTTCCCTCGGGGTAGATGGCGAGCACCCCTCCTTCGGCGAGGACCTGCAGTCCCGCGTTCAGGGAAGCTTCCGACGCTTTACCGCCGGAGCGATCAATGGGTAGCTGGCCGGCGGAGGTCATGAAGAAACGAATGAACCAGCCTCTGATTCCTTTTCCAGTGAAGTAGTCACTCTTGGCAAGAAAAGCCATCTGGCGGTCAATCATGAGAGGCAAAAAGACTGAATCGACAAAGGACAAGTGGTTACACACCACAATGAGTGGTCCCGTTCGAGGGACATTTTCTAACCCCTTCACCCAGGGGCGAAACACTGTCGTCAGCAGGGGGCCAATAACCCAATGCTTCATCAGCCAATAAAACACATCTGCCTCCGGAGTTGGACTTCCAGACTAAGCCCCGGATGTCCTCTGCGCACGGGCGAGATCGGCTGCTCCGACCACACCCGCCGTGTTTCCCATCGTGGCCGCAACGATGCCGGCAACGGGCCGCCTGGCCCCCGCGCCATAGGTATCGAGAAAGCTTTCACGAATCGGCTCGAGCAGGAGATCCCCTGCACTGGCCACGCCCCCGCCAATGACGATGAGCTCAGGATCCGTGACCGCGACCAGCGAGGCAATCCCGCGCCCCATCGCTCGGGCAACACCGTCGAGGGCCTCGAGTGCGTGGGTATTGCCCTCTCGCAGGAGATCGGTCACCGCTGCCTGGGTGAGAGATTCATCCCCGAGGCGCTCCCGGGCATCTCTCATGAGTGCCGTCCCCGACGCATACTGCTCAAGGCATCCATAGTTCCCGCATCCACACAGGCGGCCGCCGCGCTCAATGATGAGGTGGCCCAGTTCGGCTGCCATCCCAAAGCCGCCGACCAGAAGTCGCCCATCATCCACCAGGGCTCCCCCCACCCCTGTCCCAATCGTCAACATGATCATGGACTGAACGTCGCGGGCTGCTCCAAAGCGGAACTCACCCCAGCCCGCAGCGTTCGCATCGTTCTCCAGCACCACCGGAACCCCAAGGCGTTTTTCGACCTCCGCTTTGAGCGGGAAGTTCTGCCAGGCGATATTCGGGGAGAAAAAGAGGTTTTCCCTGTCGCGGTCAAGAAACGCGGCTACCGCGACCCCCACGGCGGGGAGGTCATCTCGCCCACCCAACTCCTCACAGATTTCGACCAGAGCATCCAAAATCAGCTCGGGATTGTCTGGCGTGGTGGGCCGTGAGGCGTGGGCCACTAATTCCCCGAGGGGGGTAACGCGGGCGCCCGCAATCTTTGTGCCACCAATATCTAGACCGAGCGCATCCACAGCCGACAAGTCTAAGTGCTCACAACCGGTTGCACTGTGCCACAGCTAGGGGGCACCGAACCATTCCGATTCTCGGATGGCCCGCAAAGCGTCTTTCTTGTGCTCGGGTGAGAGACCCTGAAAGTAGAGCACTCCCTCGAGGTGATCAAGCTCGTGCTGCAGGGCCTGAGCCATCAATCCCTCCCCCTCAACCTCGACCCGTTCCCCCTCCAGGGTGTAACCCTCTGCGATCGCGTGGGGGAAACGCTCCCGGGGGTAGGTCAAGCCGGGAACCGACAGGCACCCTTCCGACATATCCTCGGGTTCTCCCCAGACTTTCACCAGGCGAGGGTTCAGGAGATACCCCACAAAGCCATCGATGTTGTAGCTAAAGGCGGCGAGACCCACCCCAATTTGGTTGGCAGCAACCCCCGCTCGGCCCGGCAGCTTCACGGTGTCGAGAAGATCCGTGACAAGGTCTTGTGTTCTCGGCGCAGTGAGGTCAACCGGCTCTGTCGGGCTCGTGAGAATGGGGTCGCCAAACAGCCGGATGGGGCGCTCCGGCATTAGCGAACCGTGGAGCCCTCAGCCATGCCCTCCACGACCAGAGCGGCAAGCTCCCGGGCGGCCTCTCGGGTGTAAGGACCCAGGCGCGCCCAGTCCACAATCGAACCGGCGGCGAGGAGAGGATCGTAGGGAATTCGCACGACGTCTCTCACTCGAGAAATAAAGTGCTGCTCGATTTCGTCGAGCTTCACGACGTTGGTGCCTTGGGTGGCGGTGTTCAGAGCCACAATGGCGTTCTTCACCAACTCACCGTGCCCGTTTGCTTCAAGCCACGTCAGCGTTTCCGACGCCAAACGAGCCTCGTCAACACTTCCTCCGGACACAATGACCAGCCCATCAGCTCGCTCCAGGGTGGGGCGCATCACGGAGTGCACAACACCCGTTCCGCAGTCGGTCAGGACTATCGAGTAGAACCGGGCCGCTTGGTCGGCCACGACGTTGTAGTCGTCCTCATCGAATGCTTCTGACATCAATGGGTCAGTGTCGGAGGCGAGAACGTGGAAACGGCTCTTATCTTTCGAGACAAGCTCCGCAAAATCTGTGAAGGAATTAATCCCCGCCGAGAGGTTAACAACGTCACGAACCGTGGCTCCGGTAGAGCGGACGACTCGCTCGGCAAGGGTTCCTCGGTCGGGGTTTGCGTCGATGCCCAGCACACGATCATCGCGAACCTCCGCGAGAGCAATTCCCAGGAGTGTGGTGACCGTGGTCTTACCGACACCACCTTTCCGGGTGAGCACGGGAACGAATCGAGTTCCTTGTTCGAAGGGAAACGAAATTCTTCGATCCATTGCTTTGCGCTCGCGAACCGCACGGGAATCGCCCACATTGAGTGAGTGGAAAGACACTTCGTAGAGGAATCGCTGCCAAAACCCCTCCGGCACCTCGCGGTAGCGACCTGACGAATCGATAAGGCGATCATCGGTCAGCATCGCAGCAGGCTCGGGGGCTTCCCCTCGATGCTCTGGCCTGCGGTGGTAGAGCTCCTCGGCCGCTGGGCTCACGGCAAGGGTGATGCTCTCATCACTGACTACCTCGATGGCGCCCGCATCGACCGTCTCAGCCTCGACCGGCACCTCCGTCACCTCGACAGAGCCTTCGGCAGAAGGCGTGGAATCGGTCTTTCGTGCCATTGAGGTGGTCCTTATCTGACAGGTCGTGGGAGCAAGCCGAGCTCTGATTCTATCGATTCATCCAGAAAACAAAACAATCTTTAACTTTGTGAGACTTCCAGAATCAAGTCCCCCGCCTCCACCTGTTGGGTCTTCGGTATTGCAAATCGAGAGACTACTCCTGACACGCTAGCGCTAATTCCCGCCTCCATTTTCATAGCCTCGATGGTGGCAACGACCTGACCCTCGACGACGGTATCCCCGACCTCGCAGGCCACCGTGACGACACCGGAAAACGGTGCTGCAACGTGGCGGGGATTCTGAGGATCCGCCTTCTCGACGTGGGTTTCCTGCGCCTCAACAGAACGATCCCTAACCCCAATGGGGCGCATTTGGCCATTGAGTGCAGCCATCACAGTCCGGATTCCTCGATCGTCGGGTTCGGAGATGGACTCAAGGGATACGTACAGGCTGACACCGGGTCCCACCTCGACAACGGACTCCTCACCGAGCGGAAGGCCATAGAGGTAATCCCTGGTCTTGATCACCGACAGGTCGCCAAACTGCTCGACCACCTCGAGGTAGTCGGCCGTGGGCCCTGGGAACAACAAATGGTTCAACATTTCCTGGCGGCCCCGCCCAGGCTCGGAGAGCGCTGCCTCCTGATCGGGCGCGAGATCTGCCAGGGTCGGCTTGCGAGTCTTTCCCTCCAAAATCTTGGAGCGAAATGGTTCCGGCCACCCTCCGGGAAGGTCCCCCAGTTCGCCGGCCATGAACCCCACGACAGAGTCGGGGATGTCATACGCCCCCGGGTTTGCTTCGAAATCTGCTGGGTCAACGTCCATAGCGACGAGGTGCAGCGCCAAATCACCCACAACCTTGCTTGAGGGTGTCACCTTGGTGGGGCGACCCAGCATGCGGTTCGCTTCGGCATACCAGTCCTCGATGTCCTCAAAACGGTCCGCGAGACCCAGCGCAATGGCTTGCTGGCGCAAGTTGGACAGCTGGCCCCCGGGAATCTCGTGGTGGTATACGCGACCCGTTGGTCCCGGCAGGCCCGATTCAAAGGGCTGATAGGTCTTCCGCGCCGCCTCCCAATAGGGCTCCAGAGCGGACACAGCCTGCAAACTCAGTCCCGTGTCTCGCTCGGTGTTCTCTAAAGCGGCAACCAGAGAGGACAGCGAGGGCTGACTTGTCGTTCCGGCCATAGCGGCATTCGCCGCGTCCACCGCATCTACACCGGCAGCGCTCGCCGCCAACAGTGTGGCCAGCTGACCTCCCGCGGTGTCGTGAGTGTGCAGGTGAACGGGCGTATCGAATCTTTCCCGCAGGGCGGACACGAGCCGGGATGCCGCCTCAGCCCGCAGGAGTCCAGCCATGTCCTTGATGGCCAAGATGTGGGCGCCGGCGCTCACCATCTCCTCCGCTAGTCGCAGATAGTAGTCCAGCGTGTAGAGGTCCTCCGCGGGATCCAGCAAGTTCCCGGAGTAGCAGAGCCCCACCTCCGCAACCGCGGTGCCGGTCTCCAGGACTGCATCGATTGCTGGCCGCATGTTCGTGACATCGTTCAGCGCATCGAAAATCCGAAAAATATCGACGCCGACCGCGGTGGACTCGTCGATGAAAGCATTGGTCACCTGCGTGGGATAGGGGGTGTATCCCACGGTGTTTCTTCCGCGCAGAAGCATTTGGATGCAGACATTGGGAAGGCCCTCCCGGAGAGCATGGAGTCTTTCCCACGGGTCTTCTCCCAGAAACCGCAGAGCAACGTCATAGGTCGCACCGCCCCAGGCTTCGATGGAGAGTAGCTCTGGAGTGGTCTGCGCCACAGCGGGCAACACATCCACAAGGTCTCTCGTGCGTACGCGAGTGGCGAGCAGGGACTGGTGGGCGTCGCGGAACGTGGTGTCGGTGACCGCCAAGGCACGAGAGGCACGCAGGTCTTTGGCAAACCCCTCGGGGCCCAGCTCCATCAACCGCTGTTTAGAGCCGGCCGGCGGGGTTCCCGTGGGAATCTGGGGCAACTTACTGACGGGGTCTGCAACGACGGGGGCATCACCATGCGGTTTGTTGACGCTCACGTCGGCAATCCAGGACAGCAACTTTGTCCCACGGTCCTTACTCGAGCGCGTGTGCAGCAGGTGAGGACGCTCATCGATGAATGACGTGGACACGTCACCCGCCAGAAAGGCCTCGTCCTCGACGACGGCTTGGAGGAAAGAAATATTGGTAGACACACCTCGAATGCGGAATTCGGCGAGCCCGCGGCGAGCGCGCGACACCGCAATCTGGAATGTTCTCCCCCGGGTGGTCATCTTCGCCAGCATCGAATCGAAATAGGGCGAGATCTGGGCTCCCTGGTTTACCGTTCCACCATCGAGGCGGATACCCGCACCCCCTGGGGAACGATAGGTGGTGATCTTTCCGGTGTCGGGGCGGAAATCTGCGGAAGGGTCTTCGGTGGTAATCCGACATTGCATCGCATAACCCCTGGTCGCAATCATCGCTTGAGACAACCCAATCGATTCCAGAGATTCTCCCGCCGCGACCCGTATTTGGGTGTGCACGAGGTCGACGTCGGTGACCTCTTCGGTCACCGTGTGCTCGACCTGGATTCGAGGGTTCATCTCGATAAAGACGTGCTGGCCAGCGCGATCGCCGGCAGTGTCGACGAGGAACTCGACCGTGCCGGCGTTCTCGTACCCAATGGATTCCGCGAACTTTATGGCGTCGAGAAGAATTGCCTGTCGGAGTGAATCGTCCAGATTCGGCGCAGGGGCAATCTCAATGACTTTCTGGTGCCGGCGCTGAACGGAACAGTCTCGCTCAAAGAGGTGCAGAGTGGTGCCCTGCTTGTCGGCCATGATTTGAACCTCGATGTGACGGGGTCGCACCACAGCCTGCTCAATGAACATCCGACCATCGCCAAACGCTGTTTCTGCCTCCCGCATCGCTGCCTCGAGAGCGGCCCTCAAGTCTTCTGGCTTCTCTACTCGGCGCATTCCACGCCCGCCCCCGCCGGCGACGGCCTTCGCAAAGACGGGGAACCCAATATCGTCAGCAGCCTTGACCAGGGCATCCAGGTCGGTTGTTGCCGCACTGGAGGCCAATGCGGGAACGCCAGCTTTTATGGCGTATTCCTTCGCTGTGACCTTGTTGCCTGCCATTTCGAGCACGGATGCGGGCGGGCCAACAAAGACTATTCCGGCCTCCTCACAGGCCTTCGCAAGATCGGGGTTTTCGCTGAGAAACCCGTATCCGGGGTAGACCGCGTCTGCCCCGGAGAGCTTCGCGACACGCATAATCTCGTCAATGGTCAAGTAAGCACGGAGAGGATGGCCAGGCTCGCCGATCTGATAGGCCTCGTCAGCTTTCATACGGTGCAGCGAAAAGCGGTCTTCAAATGGATAAACAGCAACGGTCTTGAGACCCAGCTCGACGGCAGCGCGGAACGCGCGAATGGCGATTTCGCCCCGGTTTGCCACGAGAATCTTGCTGACCATTGACGGTTTCCCTCCTGAAGGCCGCGACACTTCCCCGCCGGGCGTCCTCAGCCCTAAGCCTAGCCAAGGCTAAGCTAGCCACGATGCGCGTAATCAGTCTGAGTTCACTCAAGGGTGGTGTCGGGAAGACCACCGTGACACTGGGGCTTGCCTCAGCAGCCTTCGCCCGGGGTCTCAAGACGCTGGTTGTGGACATGGACCCCCAGTCAGATGCCTCTACCGGAATGGCCGTTATCGTCGGACGCCACCTCAATATCTCGCATCTTTTGGCCTCCCCCCGCTCCTCACAGGTCAAGAACGCGATTGTTCCCAGTGGATGGACGATAAGCTATAACGGCACCGTGGATGTGCTCCTGGGATCCCCCTCTGCAATGGCTTTTGACTCGCCAAGTCTGACCAAAAAAGAAATCTGGCGCCTCGAGGAAATCTTGGCTGCGGTGGAAGACGATTACGACGTCGTCCTCATCGACTGTCCTCCGTCACTCAATGGCCTCACCAGGATGGCCTGGACCGCGAGTGATCGTGTCGCCGTGGTGACGGAACCAGGGTTATTCTCTGTTGCCGCCACGCAGAGGGCTTTCCGCGCGGTGGACGAACTTCGACGCGGGGTTTCGCCCCGCCTGCAGCCTCTCGGGCTCATCGTGAACAGGGTGCGGCCTCAATCCATCGAGCATCAGTATCGAATCGATGAGCTCAAGCAAATGTTCGGAGCGCTTGTTTTGCAACCCGAGCTCCCGGAGAGAGCCGCACTGCAGCAGGCTCAGGGAGCGGCGAGCCCCCTGCACGTGTGGCCAGGGGAAAGTGCCGAAGAGATGGCACTGAACTTTGACCTCATTTTGGACAGAGTAATCCGCTCAGTCCAGCTCTCGGGAGCCGAGACTAGCTAGCGCGCTGGTTGCGACGCGCGGCGAGCTCGTCGCGCGGATCGATGCCCGCATTGGTGGCCTCAACGGACACCAAGGATGATTCGACCTCGCGAAGGACCTTGCCAACGGCAATGCCAAAGACGCCCTGGCCGCGGCTGACAAGGTCAATAACCTCGTCGTTGGAGGTGCACAGGTAGACGCTGGCACCATCGGACATCAAGGTGGTCTCGGCCAGGCCTGTGATACCGGAGGCCCGGAGTTGCTCCACAGCGACGCGAATCTGCTGGAGCGAAATCCCGGTGTCCAGCAGGCGCTTCACCAGCTTCAAAACCAGGATGTCTCGGAAACCGTAGAGGCGTTGAGATCCGGAACCTTGGGCACTCTG
>JGI10211J34971_10000924_pt1 | contig 24498 bp, 26 predicted proteins | sample Etolagsediment_FD_34971 | JGI IMG/M metagenome (IMG submission 34971)
ACTAAAAGGCGGAGGACCTGGTGATGTAGTTCCATTTGAAGGAAAAAAATCAGGATCATTAATCATTTCAAAAAAATCATTCATAAGATTATTATGGATATTAACAGTACCTATATGTATATACTATGTTACCACAACATTATCATATATTTTTGAAGATACTATCAATACACAAAAAAAACTAGCACGGTTAGATTTTTTTGAATTAATGAATGGGATGCAGAAACCTTTGGTGGATGAAAAGTCTATAAAACTCCTTGGCCAGTTATATATGTATAACGAACTTATTGAAACAGGACAGCAATTTGGAGAAAAGAACAATACAGAAGAGAAAATAGTGCAATTATTTATTAATAGTACTGAACCTGTTACAACAGTTTTGGCTTTACCCCCACCTGATGGGATCTTTTCGCAAGATACAGATGGAATTCCACCACTTTCAAGTATATGGGAAATTCCAACATTACTTACAACGACTACTGAACAGCTAATGGAAAATTACTATAGACCATTAGAACAAGCAGCAGCAGAGAGAGCAGCGCAAGTACGTGAAATACAAGATTTAGGTAGTCAAATGGCGAGTGATATGAAACAAATGTGGAAACAAACACAAACTGCATCTGATAATCCACTAGAAGCATGGAAGCAAATTTTAAGAAATTATGCTGAATTTATAGTCAATCCTGGTGACAGCATATCCTACCTTGGATATATAAAAGCAAAACTTACATTACAAATGGAAATTGCAGCTTTGATTCCTGACGTTTTAACGCGTCTAGTAAATAATATTCCAAATGTCCCAGCAAATTTAAACAGTTTATATGGACGTGCAAATAATATAATTAACACTTTTTGGTTAATGCATGCTATTTCAGGTGCCTTATCTTCAATATTAATATGGCTTTGTGGATATATTATCGAGTTTATTGCCAACTCAACATATGGAGAAGATGAAAAACGAGAGACGTTAGAAGAGTTTAAACAAAATTTAATAGATTTTTATAAAGAATCATTCGGAGATATATTATTGAAAATATTAAAAAAAAAAGAGTTAACTACACAACAAAGAGACCAAATATTGGATCAGATTACTAATGCTTTAGTACCTGATATCGACCCACAGGAGTTGGTAACAGGATCCGACCGGAGTAGTCTCCGTGTGGCTATAAAGAGTGAAATAGGTACCAAGCTTAAAGAGGTGTTTAGAGATCCAAGTGTTAGTAATGCTTTAAATACATTAATAGAATATAATACTATGGGATATGGACTCAGAAGTGCAGGAGGATTACAAAATGAAGATAATTTAATAGGTACATTTATTGAAAATGTAATGAAAGATTACTCTGAACGTGATTCCCAAGCTTTAGTCCCATATACTGGAAGAGAGAGAGGCGGTAAAAGAAGTAGAAAAAGAAAATTAAAAAAAACAAAGAAATCAAGAAAAACAAAGAAATCACGAAAAACAAAGAAATCACGAAAAACAAAGAAACATAAAAAAATAAAGAAAATAAAGAAATCAAAACGAAAACATTAAATCCATGGTTTTCTTTCTATTCGAGATTTTGTAAATAAAAATTGTATATTTTTAACATCAATATTATAGTAGTTTTTAATAATAATTCTAGGATGTGTTTTTTTGTATCCTAATAACATATTATTTAATATTAATTATTAAATAATATTTAAATATGTTTACATACCAAATTGGCTGAAATCAGCTAAAACAGGTCTAGGTAAGTATCTATCATTAGCAGAAGCATAGTTAGGTACTTTTTTGCATTCAAAAGCAGGTTCAGGGCATCTTGCACATGGTGGGCAAGGAGGGCAAGGTTTTTGTCTAGGACATGATGCAGCTGAAGGACATACAGGACAAACAGGTGGTACAACTTCAGATTTTAATATATATAAATCTTCTTGTCCAGGAGGAATATCATTATAATAAACTCCATTAACAGTATTATCAGTAGTAGCAACAACAGCTTGTCCTTGTGGTCCACTAACAACTGTAGCTTGTCCACCTTCAGGTCCAGTATAAGTAGTAGCAGAAGCAGTATTATTAGTATCGGTAACTACTGCTTTACCACCTTGAGGGCCAGTATAAACAGTAGCGGAATTGCCTTCAGAGCCAGTATATATTCTTTGATTATCGTAACCTTCAATAGTAGAGGTTCCTAAACAAGAACAAAAAACCAAAGCTAATAATAAAATTAAAAATAAATGGATCTTTTGTAACTTCATTATATTATACTTTAAGAAAATTTAAAAATTGAATTTAAAAATATATTATAAATTAAAATAAACAGTCATGGCAAAAAAAATACAAGTTTGTTTAAATAAATTTTATAATAATGAATCTGATAAAATGGAAATAGGTATAGATGAGGCAGGTCGTGGTCCATTATTTGGACGTGTGTATACAGCCGGTGTAATATTACCTAAAAATGAAGAATTTAAATATGAATTATTAAAAGATAGTAAAAAATTTCATAGTGAAAAAAAAATAAATGAAGTTGCCAGTTATATAAAAGAAAACGCTTTAGCTTGGGATGTATCATGGGAAGATGAAGAAATGATTGATAAAATAAATATAAGACAAAGTGTGTTAAAAAGTATGCATAAAAATATAAAAAATATAATGGAAGAAAATAAAGAATATTTCTTATTAGTAGATGGAAATGATTTTAAACCTTATATGAAGTATGAGAACGAAGAATTAAAACAAATACCACATGTATGTATAGAAGGTGGTGATAATAAATATTGTGCAATAGCAGCAGCATCAATATTAGCAAAAGTAGAGAGAGATAATTATATAAAAGAGTTGACAAATGAAAATCCTGATTTAAAAGAAAAATATGGAATAGATAAAAATAAAGGTTATGGAACAAGAGAACATTTGATGGGTATATCAAATCATGGAATTTCTAAATGGCATAGGAAAACATATGGTGTATGTAAATTTTATACTTCATAAGCATCATGCAAAGACAAAGGAATTGTTAAAAGATTGCATAAATGATGAAATATATTTCTCGGATTTAAATGTATTAATAGATAGTAGAATATCTTTATTACCAATAACTATAATTTTTTTACAAGCTCTAGAAATAGCAGTATAAACTAATTTTAATCGATTAATATTGTAATATCCTAATGAACCTTTGTGTAGGTTAGAACAAACAAATACAATATGATTGGCTTGTGAGCCTTGATATTTATGAACAGTACTAATATAATTTAAACTAAAGGAATCAATTAAAGTATTTAATGAAACATTTTCTTTTTCTCCGTCGTCATATTTAATAGTTGCATGTATAGCCTTATTATTTGAATTATAATTGAAATATATGTATCCCATATCACCATTCACACGTATAAATTTATCGTCATATTTATTTTCAATACGAATAATTTTATCACCTTCTTTAAAGTTATTTTTAACAAATATGTTATCAGGATTATAAATATTTTGTAAAATTTCATTAAGTTGATCAACACCTGCTAAATAACCATTTTGAGGGGTAATAAAATCAACATCTCTACCAAAGTCGGTTTTAAATTTTTCAAATATTTCGATAGTTTTCTCTCTATTTTTAAAATCATGCTCTATAAATTCACACGACTCATTACCAAAATTAGACATAGATAATTTATGATTATTTATATTCATAATCAATTGTTTAAGATGACCATCATCTTGTCTTTTAATTTCAGTTAATTTTGTAACGGTTAAATATTGACTATTAATTAAATCTTCAAAAGGTCTACCCATTCCTATTGGTGGTAATTGATCCATGTCACCACATAATATTAATTTGCAGTTAAAATACTCACACCATTTTAATAGTGTATTATACATAAATATATCAACCATGCTAAATTCATCTGCAATAATGATTTCTATATATGGTTCTTCCGTATCCTCTTCATCATTATCCTCATCGTATTTTTTAACAAGTTTATTAAATGAATGTAATAAAACCTTATGATGTGTTCCACTAACCTTTCTACTAAAATTACTAATATTATTACATTTCGTAATCAATCCTTTAAAGGCTTTACCAGTAGGAGCTTGTAATGAGATTTTATTTAAATTATCATTATTACTATTTACAGCTAATAAATTATGCCATTCAATAATAGCTTCTACAATAGTACTTTTACCAGTACCTGGTGGTCCAGTAATGATGGAGAAGCGTTTATGAATACCATTATAAACAGCTTTTTTTTGCTCTTGTGTTAATATAATTGGACGTTCTCGAGGTTTTGATTCAAAATAGGAAATAAATGTATTAAATTCCTCATTATCGTCTTCCTCATCATCTTCCTCATCATCTTCCTGATCTTCATCGACAAACTCACAATATAAATCAAGTGTTTTAGACCCTACTTTTAATTCTAATTCATAATATTCACTAGGAGCATATAATTCATTATTTAATTTATGTGGAATTAACTTATTATTAAGGATTTTCTTCCATTTTTTGTATTTGTCTTCATAATCAGATTCAAAATTATCTTGACAAAATCGTTTTAATTGACTATACCAAGGATTTCTAAAACTTTTGGAAATAAGTGGTCGAGTAGAACTTTTTTTGAGTTTATAAAAGCTACCATCATTATCACCAATTTCATATATAATCCATTTTGATACAATAGTTTGATCATCTATTTGTAAGTCAAGTTTTTTAGAAATATTTAAAGCATGGTTGATATTAATAGTAGAATGCTCAATATTAATTAATTCAAATGGTTGAATCAATACATTTTTAAGAAAATATAATTTATTTTTTGTAAATTTAAGTACTTCTAATAATCTCTCAAAGTTTTTAAGACCTAATTTGCATATAGTTTTATCACCTTTATAATTTTTATATGAGAAATTCTTAGAAAGTTCTAATGTTTGATAAATAAAATTTTCAAATGAATTATCATATGCAAAATCATGGTATTTATTATTTTTTATACAATCTAATTCAACATTAATATCTGTACAAGAAATATTAAAAGAGTGTTGTTTTCCATCAATTTGTGTTTTAATGGTTTCTAATGCTTTAATATAATCATCTTTTAGTTTTCCAATTTTATCGACCTTCCATTTTTCTCTCGTAATTAATAAATCTAATTTTCTTAATGTATAAGAACCAAGAATAGAAGTATTTAATTGGAAATTATTATCTCTCGAATTATATTCATCTTCCATTTTTTTTAATTCAGTTTTAATTTCATTTTTTAATCCACTATTTAATGATTTTTTACTATATAAATTGGAAAGTAAATAATGCTTTTCAGATAATATAATTTTTTCATTATTATATGAATTATTTATTGCATTAAATTCATTTCGATTGTGATCAATTATAAATTGCTGCATATTTTATACAAGATAAATAATCAAATAAAATACTTCAATTATTTTTAATATTAAAAAAATTGAAGTATATCATTATGATAAGAAGTAATAAAAAAATAAGATGAAAGTATTGGTATTTGATACAGAAACAACCGGATTGCCGAAAGAAAAAAATTCAAGTATTTATAAAACAAATGAATGGCCACATATTTTGCAATTATCATATATATTATACGATACAGATAAGAATCAAGTATTATCATTAGAAGATGATATAATAAAAATAGATGAAAATATAGAGATACCCTTACAAAGTACAGCAATTCATGGAATAACAAAAGAGGATACAAAAAATGGTATAAATATAAAAGATGCCTTGGCTAAATTTCAAGATTGTGCAAATAGGTCCGATTTATTAATAGGACATAATGTTTCATTTGACAAAAGAATGGTATTAGTAGAAGCAATAAGAAATAATATAAGATTGAATTTGAATGAAACATATTGTACTATGAAAAATAGTGTAGAAATATGCAAGATACCAGCAGTAAATGAAAATGGTGAAACTTATTTTAAATATCCAAAATTAGAACAACTATTTTGGATATTATTTAATAGAAATATAAAAAATGCTCATGACGCATTAACAGATGTGTTAATATGTTTAATATGTTTTTGCAAATATGAATTGAAAAAGGATATAATACAAACAAATCGAACTGTAAGAGCTATGTTTCTAGCGAATCAGCGTTAAGCAGAGCACATTTCACAAGGTCCATCATCATCTTTAGAAATTTTTTTTTCGGGTTCAATAGTAAATTGTTGAGCTTGATGTTTTGCTTTACGTCTTAAATAATAAATCCCAGTTTTAAGACCTTGGGACCAAGAATAAAAGTGCATAGAAGTTAAACTGTCATATTTTGGTTCTTCCATCCATAAATTAAGACTTTGGCTTTGACAAATGTAAGCCCCTCTATCTGTAGCCATATTAATAAGATGTTTCATAGGAATTTCCCATACAATTTTATATTTTTCTTTAATATCATCAGGAATACCTTGAATATGTTGAATACTACCTTGATTCGCAATAATATTATTTTTAACCTCTTCATTCCATAATTTTAAATCAATTAATTCTTTCATTAAATATTTATTAACAATAATAAATTCCCCTGCTATAGTTCTTCTTGTATAAATATTACTAGTAAATGGTTCAAAACACTCGTTATTACCCAATATTTGTGATGTACTTGCCGTTGGCATAGGTGCAACTAATAGAGAATTTCTTGTGCCATATTTAATAACATCTTCTTTTAATTTATTCCAGTCATATCGTGTAGATGGTTTAACATTCCACATATCAAATTGAAAAATGCCTTTTGAAAGAGGTGAACCTTCAAATGAACTATAAGCTCCACAAAATTCTTTTTCTTCAAGATGACGTTCATATTGATTTAAAATAGATAAAACACCGTCTTCTGAATATCTTCCATTTTGAATACATGCTTTAATTTCAGCCTGCCTTTCTTTTGCAATTTCCATAGATTTTTCCATAGCTGCATGATAAATGGTTTCGAAAATTAATTTATTTACATTTTGAGCAGCTTCACTATGAAATGGAATATTCATAAGAGCAAATGTATCAGCAAGTCCTTGAACACCAATACCAATAGGTCTATGTTTTAAATTACTACATTTTGTTTTATCAGTAGGATAAAAATTGACATCAATAACTTTATTTAAATTATCGGTAACCACTTTAACGACATCGTGTAGTTTTTTATAATCAAATAATTTGTCAGAATTAACAAAACAAGATAATCCAATACTAGCAAGATTACATACAGCAGTTTCTTTGTCATCACTATATTCAATAATTTCGGTACATAAATTACTAGATTTGATAGTACCTAAATTGCTTTGATTCGATTTTTTATTGCACTGATCCTTAAATAATAAATATGGAGTGCCTGTTTCCATTTGACTATCTAGAATTTTAAACCATAACTCACGAGCTTTAATTTTTTCATTACCCATATTCTTTTCTTCATAAGACATATATAATTTATTAAATGCATCACCATATACATCAGAAAGACCAGGACACTTATCAGGACACATTAATGTCCAATCACCATTTGTTTTAACTCTTTCCATAAATAAATCAGGAATCCATAATGCATAAAATAAATCTCTAGCTCTCATTTCTTCATCACCATGATTCTTTCTCATATCCAAAAAACTTTCAACATCTGCATGCCAAGGCTCCATATAAATAGCAAAACTTCCATTTCTTTTGTTACCCCCTTGATCTACATATCTTGCTGTATTATTAAAAACTCTTAACATAGGAACAATACCATTTGAAATTCCATTAGTACCTCTAATATGACTACCTTTAGCTCTAACATTATGAATGTGAAGACCGATACCACCAGCCCATTTAGAAATTTGTGCACAATCTTTTAATGTACTGTAAATTCCACTAATACTATCTTCTTCAAGTGCTAATAAATAGCAAGAACTAAGTTGTGGTTTTGGAGTTCCTGCATTAAAAAGAGTTGGTGTAGCATGTGTGAAATATTTTTGTGACATAAGATCATAAGTAGTTTTAACTTTGTCAATATCATTACCATGAATACCAATAGCAACACGTAACCATAAATGTTGTATTCTTTCAACAATAATACCATTAATTTTCATCAAATAGGCTCTTTCTAAAGTTTTAAATCCAAAATAGTCAATTAGAAAATCACGATCATGTTGAATCATTTCATCAAATACTTTTTTATTATTATCAACAATTTTCCAAAAAGATTCGTCAATTAAAGGATGGTGATGATTATGAATATCTGTATAATTATATAATTTAGTCATTACAGATGAAAAAGATGGTTCTGTGTTTTTTTGATGATTAGAAACAATCATATGTGATGCTAATAAAGAATAATCAGGGTGTTGAATACATAAAGAGGCACACTGCTCTGCTGTTAATTCATCAATTTTAGTAGTAGGGATACCATCATAAATTTGATCAATAACCTTCATAACAAATGATGTATAATTTAATTTCAAATTATTTTCATTTCCAATAGTTTTAACTCTTTTTAATATTTTGTCAAATGCAACAGTTTCATATTCACCATTACGTTTTAAAACTCTCATTTCTCTATCGTCTAATGACATATTATGTAATATATAAAAATATAATTTTAAGTATATTCAATAAAACTTTAAATATATAATACTTTTTTTTAAATGTATTATATATATGTTAAAATTAAATAAAGATCTTTCATTTTTATTAGTAATATTATTTTTTGCTCTAATTAGTTATCCAATTTTAGGTAAAAGTGGATTAATGAGAGAAAATTTTGCAACTCTTGACCCAGGATCATTTCCTGAAAGTGTATCAGAGCCAATATTATATGAAGATTACCCAGTAAAAAAAAATCCAGGTATTTCTATGAATACATATGAAGATAATTATCCTTATTATCCATTATTCGGATCTTCCTATAAACAAGTAACCAATAATGTTAGATATTGGGCGACACCAAATAATGGTAAATGTTCTCCAGCCGAATTTTGTGTAGGAATATATGATAATAAAAAAATTGATACACCCAAATCTCCTGTAATAATTCCTTTTTCTTCACCTGTAAAACGTGTCAACTTTTATGGTTCTCATGATATAAAATGCTAAATTTCGTGCTTAGTATCGATATAAATGATTTGATTTTTTAAATTATTTGTATTAATTAAACATCCGGATAACTTATTTACAACCATAGAATTTTTTGGTTTAATATTTTTTTTTGGTAATCGATGTTCATAACCTTCTTTTTTTTCTTTAGTAATGATATTCCATATATTTTCTATATATGGAATTGCATTATCAAACCAATATTTATTTCTTTTTACAAGTACACAACTCATTTCTTGTAGTCGCCAATATATATTTTGAATCCATGTAATACCTTCATTTTTAGACATAATATCATCTCTCCACAATTCAAATTGCTCGTGATTATAATTTAAAGGACAATATTCGTAATGTGGTTTACCATTTTTAGTAAAATATAAAATAATACCTTTAAAGTTGCCATTAGTTGTTAAATGAAATGAAGTACCATCATTTAAGAAATCTTGTTCCGATTCATATTCTTTAATACTTGTTTCCAAAAAATCGCAATCATTTAAGTTACATGTTTCCATTTGTATTTGCATTTGAATCCAATATTCTTCTTTGGGTATACCACTAATAACTCTAGTAGTAGGATTTTTTATTTCTAACATTCTACCATATAAAGGTGACTTTGGATCAATATTAATTCCATCAGGTGATGCACCAATAAAGGAAAATTTATCATGTTTAATGCATCCAAAATCTTCGACTTTGGTAGAATATAAATGTTCATAAATCATAATACTGACTTCTTCAAATCTTGTACCATGATGTGTTGGTAATGCAGTATTAACATTATTATACCTAGATAAATCTAATGGTTGACATTTTTCAACAATTAAACTATTTATGCTAGATTGTGTACCAAACACTTTCCATAATGAACTCGCTGTAATAAGATTATGTCTAAAGTCATACCATTCAGGTGTTCTTTGAACAGGTTGAGGTTTATTTCTAATAGATTCTATTTTATCTTTAATAGAATCATATGAACAAATTTTTTTAACAAACGTATTATCATAAGATCTAGGTGGAATTTTTCTTCTCCAAAAATATATGACCTCTGTATCATGATAAATATTATCAAAATGATCCATTATAATGTCTTTATCACTAGATATAAAATCTAATAAAGGACATATATTATCCATGACATATTCTTTCAATAGTCCATGAAAACATTCATTACTAAATAAAAGAGGGTTGTCATCAATAAACTGATCCATTAAATCAGCAATCGATAACTTGAGATGGTCAGACTCTTTATTAGAAATAAATGGAGGACATACCAGTTCATTATAAATATCTTTTAATTTACTTAACTCTGAAAATAACATTTTGATAATATAATTTATTAAATATTTTTTATATCAATTTTTTCTTGTTTCTTAGATTTATTTTTTTTTGGTGCTAATGATTTTAATGTAGATTGTCGTTTATCACATCGTTTAAGAGTGAATTTTTTTGTATTATTACTATTATAAATTAATGCAGGAATAGATGTAATAACACCAGTTTCTTTATTATAATTAACTTCTTTTGCTTTAAGAAGTTTTTTTCGGTCTAGATTATCTAATAAAAAATCTAATAATGTCTCTTTATCAGAATCATTTAATTTGTGTTCAGACGAATAAACATCACAAAAACATTTGATTTTATTTATTTTGTCAGTTTTATTTAATTTAGACCATGGTTCACTATTATTTATTTTTTTTTCATCAATTAAAAACTGATCTAAATTCGATAAATTTTCAACGGTTTCTTGTATTTCTTCAGTATTACCTGTAAGAAGCATAGATTTATATTTAATATTTTTTAATTCAAGACATTCATCACTCATTCTATATATTATATTAAAAAGTTAAGTTTAACTAATTTTTTAAAATAATATAAAAAAATATTAATATATTTAAAATTTATGAAATCAATACAAATAGAAGGAAAAAGGAATATAGATAAAATAGAAAAAATAGAAAAACCTGAGAGAACAAAATCAAAAAAATGGGAGTTTGAAGAAAAGTATTATGAATATAATAATCAAATAAGTTTAATAAATATGTTATATTTGCAAAATGGAACATGTGAAAAACATGAAGAAGAAATTATAAAGAGAGAAATTAAAACAAAAATAACAGGATATAAAAATCAAGATATTGATAAAAAATGTATTAATTTATTAAAATTAATATCTCTCGATGAAGTGATAGAAAAACTAGTTGAGAGTAAGTTAAAATGTTATTATTGCAAAGAAAAGTGTCTATTATTATATAAATATGTATTGGATAATAAACAGTGGACCCTTGATAGAATAAATAATAATGAAGGCCACAATAATGATAATGTAGTAATAAGTTGTTTAGAATGTAATATAAAAAGAGGAACGATGGATAGCGAGAGATTTAAAAAAGGTAAATCAATCAAAATAGTTAAAAAATTATATTAAAAATAATATTATTAATTAATGAACAATAAAATTTTTATAAAATGGACAAAAGAAGGGAATCAACCGAAAGAACAGAGTTTTTTAAAAGATAAGCACAAAGTAATAGGTCATGAAGTAATGGAAACTATATTACAAGAAGGATATGATTTTATAAAAAGTGAAACCAAGAGAGAAAATCAATTTAATAAAATGAATGAAAGAGAAATGATAGTGCAAAAGAGTTTAAATCCGTTTTTAAGCAATAACTATTTAGAAGATTTACAAATACAAGATAATTTTTTAACACCAAAAAATTCAAATTTATTTAAAAACTAACAGAAACAAAAAAAGTATTTAAAAATAACTAAAAAATATGTTTATATGACAAGTAATTATAGTACTCAAAATGATTTGTTATTAAATAACTTGATGACATTTTATAAAGAAAATAATAATTTAGAGAAAATGCTAAATATTATAAATGGTGAATCAAGTATATCATTAAGAATAATTGACTGGTTTGCAACAAATTATGCTAAAAAACATTTTACGATTTATGCATTAAATGATAAAGAAAAGAGATTCAAAGTATATAATGATTACAAGTTAAAATTGAAAGCATATTCTAAAAGACGTTTTGATCCATTTTGTAGGTGGGAAAGAATAAATATTCCTTATAAAAATGATAGTTTTATTCAAACAACATTAGGACAATTAAATTTTTTCAAATGGGCTATTGAAAATAAAGTAATCAATTATATTGAGGAAAATTATAGTGCCATAGAAAAAGATATGAATGGTAGAAATAGTACTGCTAAAATGAAAACAACCGAAAATAAGAATGCAAAAACACGAAAAAAGAGAGAGGAATTGTCAGTTTCAGCATCAAAAAGTATAAAAAAGGAAAAGGTGGAAATAGTTGTAAAATTTGATTAAAATGAGGTAAATATTTAAATAATAAATAAGTATTTAATTTAATATTTAAATGGGAAATAAAATATCAATACCTAAAATAAATTTTGAGGATGTCCAAGATAGTATAAATAAAAATATAATAATTAATACATTACCTCCAAATAATCAATCATGTTTAATAAAAGGTACGTTAAATTATAATGAAGAAGAAGAATTAATAAATAATTTATTAAAGACAAATAAAAGTAAAAAAATTATTATTTATGGTCTACATTCTAATGATGAATCTATTTTTGATAAATATGACCAATTAATAAAATTAGGATTTTCAGAAATATATATTTATATAGGTGGAATGTTTGAATGGTTATGTTTGCAAGATATTTATGGTGAAGAATTATTTCCTACCACTTCGAAACAACTAGATATCTTGAAATATAAACCTAAATCACAATTTAAAACATTACTGCTAGAATATTGATATTATTTCATTTTTTCATCTAATGCTTGATTGGCTAATTTATCAGCATCTACATTTTGTTCTCTCTTAATATGTCTAAATTCAATATATTCAAAATCATCTTTTAACTTTATAATTACATCGTAGTATGATTTCAGATTTTCAGCCTTTACTTTATATATTCCATTTATTTGCTTGATTACAAGTTCAGAATCTCCTTCAACAATCAATTTTTTTATATTTCGTTTTAAAGCTAATTGAATACCATTTAATAAGGCTAAATATTCGGCCATATTATTTGTACCATATGTAACATTCATGGCTTCTTTATGAAAAGCTACTGTTTCTCCGTTATTATATATAATAGATCCCAAACCCAATATATTAGATGGATTACCACGACAAGCTCCATCAAATTTTAATAAATATATATCACTAAGATCAGATGATATAAATGATTCAATAAATGAAGATGCGTCGGAAATCCAATTTTGTTGAATAGATTTGTTTTCATCTTTTGAAATATCTATATTTGCATCAATAATAAATAAATCGGCAAAACTATTTCCTGCTATCCATGATTCATGATATTTATGACATTTTGCCAAATAATCTAAAGGAATAATTTCACCTTCTCTAGACCTAACTTTGACGCGATGTTCACATGTTTCAGGATCAGCTTTTACATAAATAATACCTACATGTTTAATATCTGTTAAAAACTCATCAAACCATTTATTATAAATCATAAACTCATCATGTTCAATACACTTGTCATCATATAACATTTGTGCAAAAACATATTTATCCGTTTGTACACATCTTTCACTAATGATGACTTTAATATTAGGATTGTTCATGTATTTCCTGATTAATGCTAATCGTGAAATATAAGCCATCATTTGAAATCTAAACGCATATTTCTTTGTGTCTTTGTATAAATTAGATAAAATGGGTGTATTATCACTATCAACAATACTAGACCATTCATCGACGGGTTCGGGTACAAAACAAACGGTTGGGTCATTTTTATATTTTTCCTTAAGTTCCCTGTAAAGAGTCGATTTTCCTGATCCAATATTTCCCTCAATACTAATTAAAATAGGATTGGTCATTATAATTATATATTAAATAATAATTATATAATTTAAACCATCAATTTTATTAAATAATAAATAAAATTGAAATAAAAATGATCTAATATAAATAATTTATAATATTCATTTATCATGGATTTAAATCAACTCAAGCTCACTAAAAACGAATGGGAAAATACGGAAATCCCTGTTTCAGCAAATGAAATGGAAATATTAAAATTAATAGTAGCAGGATATCATAATGTCAACCACGTATATAATACAAATACTTCCTTGCTTAATTTTCTAAAATTAGAACCAAAGGATATCATCTTTGAGGAAACATATAAACAATATTTTAAAGCTGATATAGACAGATTACAAATAAAATATAATATAGATTTACAAAAATTAAACGAACCAATAAAATTACAAAAATTAACTTCGATTGAAAAATTAAAATTAGAAAATTTATCAAAGACTCTTAATAATGTAGGAATGAAAATATTTGAGTATTTCTTACTTTACAATTGTGAACTTATATTAAAATCACAAGCAAAGGGTAAAATAGATAAGGTTAATAAAATATATTATACAATTTACCATTTATTGAATTTACGAATTACAAATATTAATCCAAAAGTCAAGAAGTTTACGGAGCATATATTATCGATGTTTGCTAATAATATTAGTTTGGAAAGTTTAATAAAACAAAGCAAGGATTTAATAGAGAGAAATAATGAATTGAATTCATATAGAGATATTCATTTATACGAACATCAGAAACGATTATTTACTATTATTAAAAATCCTAATCCTAAGTTGGTTTTATATATTGCGCCAACAGGTATGGGAAAAACAATCAGTCCTATTGGATTGAGTGAAAACAATAAGGTAATATTTGTTTGTGCAGCAAGACATGTTGGACTGGCATTAGCAAAGGCAGCCATTTCCGTTGGTAGAAAAATTGCATTTGCATTTGGATGTAAAGATCCTACAGATATCAGATTAAATAATTTTGCAGCTGCTAGTTATATTAAACATGAGCTACGTGATGAAGATGATAAAAGATCATGTATTTGTAGAAATCCTAAATGTATTAAACAAGGACAAGATATAAAGTATAAAGATGGATCAAAAAGAGTAGATCATAGTGATGGATCAAATGTACAAATTATGATATGTGATATAAAGTCCTATATTTCAGCGATGAATTATATGATAGCTTTTAATAAAGATGAAGATGGAGCTACACGTTATGATAATATGATTTTGTATTGGGATGAACCAACAATTACTATGGATTATGAAGAACATGAATGTCATAAATTTATCAAGGAAAATTGGAATTCTAATGTAATACCCAATATAGTTCTTTCATCTGCCACATTACCAAAAGAAAATGAAATCATAGAAACAATTGGTGATTTCCGTAGTAAATTTGAAAATAGTTATGTTCATAGTATAGTCAGTCATGATTGTAATAAATCTATACCAATATTAGATGAAAATAATTTTGTACAATTGCCTCATTTAACGTATAGTGATTATAATGAGTTTAAAATTTGTGTAGATCACTGCAATAATTATACGACATTACTAAGATATTTTGATTTGGAAAAAGTAACAGAATTCATTTTATATGCAAATCGTGAATTGAATATAGCAAATGAATTAAAAATGGAGATTGCTTTTGAAAATTTGGTAGATTTGAATATGAACAATTTGAAAATGAATTATTTGAAAATTTTGAATAATTTAACAGAGGAAGAATGGAATTTAATTAAAGAGGCTGACTTATTTAATTATAAACCTAGATATACATCATGTGTACATTTTGGTACAAAAGATGCTCATACGTTGGTAGATGGTCCTACTATATTCTTGGCTAATGATGTTGAAAAAATTGGAAAATTTATATTACAATCAAATAAAATTCCTCAACAAGTATTGACTGACATGATTGCTGTATTAGAACATAATAATTCTATTATAGAAATGTTGACAAAGAAACAGAAGAATTTTGAAGATAGCTTAGGATCTGAAATAGAAAAGGATCATAAAATGAGTTCAGATGTAAGATTAACAGATGAACAACGAAATTTAAAACGAGAAATTGATAATTTAGAACATATGGTAAAAACTATTTCTCTAAGTGAAGTATTTGTTCCAAATAAATTGTCACATCTACGAAAATGGACATTAAAGGAAAATGTAACAAATGAGTTTACGAGTGATGTTACTCAACAAGAAGTTGAAAAAATATTATTGTTAGATGTAGAAAATAATTGGAAAATATTGTTATTAATGGGTATAGGTGTATTTACAACTCATAAAAATAATGATTATATTGAAATAATGAAACAATTGGCTTCTAATCAAAAATTGTTCATGATCATAGCATCATCTGATTATATTTATGGTACAAACTATCAATTTTGTCACGGATATATTGGAAAAGATTTGCAAGAAATGAGTCAAGAAAAGGCAATCCAAGCTATGGGACGTATTGGTAGAAACCAAATAGATAAAGACTATAGTATTAGATTTAGGTTTGATGGTTTGATACATAAAATTTTAAAGCCTGAGGAGGATAAAATAGAAGTACGAAATATGAATAACTTATTTAATAGTGATCTATAGAGTAATAGTGTGTAAAAATTGAATATACAAATAAGTATTTAAAAAAAAAATGAGATATAATTATAAATGAAGGAGGAAGTTGATGATATAAATATTATATTATCGTTAATTAAAGAAACATTTAATTTTTTTTATGCATATTGTGAATATTGTGTAGATCATAGAATGATTTAAATGTATTTTTGTTTAAGTGCTTTGAATTGTGCATAATGTACACCTAATGGATTTAAAAATCGTGTATTATATAAAAATCCTAATATAATTAGTATTCCGATTGATAAAACTTTATTAAATTGTAATAAATATAATGCAATTATAAAGAAAATAATAAATAAATATTGTGTAAAATAAAAAATATATTCAATATGTTTTTTGGCTTTCATACCTTTATCATAATTAGTATGTAAAAATTGTAAAAAAACCATGCCATTTTTTCCTGATGGTTCAAAATAATATTCATAAAAAGGCATACAGTCATATTTTTTCATTAATGAATCAAGATAAGCTTGAGGAAAAATATAAAAAGAAGGTGCTGTAGAATAACATTTAAAAGAATAAAATGGTTTAAAATTTAAATTTTCGGCTAGTTGGTAATCCCAATAATTTTTGTCAACAACATTATTAATATTTGTAATAAGACTTTTATTTTTTGTTGAAAGTATATAGGCACCACCACGTGCAAATCTAAGAGATACTTCGATTATTTTATCATTACGATATTGAACATTTACTATACCTGTAAAATTATTCATATGTGTATTAACCCAATTAGTAATAGATGCTAAAGGTTTGTTGTTAGGGCTAATATATTTCCAATCTTCAATAAATTCATTTTGAGAACTAGAGTAAATATAAGTTATTTGATAAACAATTTTGCCATGTAATAAAACATAATCAGTCATTTGTTCTTTTCCATCGACAAACTCTGACCACATCATCTCATCAATATGACTATATTTTTTAGCTTCATCATATGATTTTATTTTAAAACAGTTTTTACTGGTAGCAGTTTTATGACCCCATCTAGGTTTAATAAAAATAGGGAATGATAAATTTGAATTTTCTTGTAAGTTTTCTAATTTACCACATAACATGCCTTGAGATTTAGCTACCCACAATTTGTCATATACAAAATTATGATCAGGATATCGTTTATATGCCTGATAATCAAAATCCGGTACATTTTTGGAAATAAAACTTTCAAATGGATCTAAATAGGGATTAAAATATCCCATCATCTCACACCATTTTTCATCATTTCTTAATATTGTTTGAAAAAAAGAAGTAATATAAGACTCTAAATATGATGGCATTTATTATATATATATAATAAAAATGATATTATAAATATATTAAATATATCAAAGAATAATAAATAATGAGCTATTGGATAAGCCATAAAGTGAAACAAGAATTATTAATACTTATGGTAAACGATAAAAAGAATCAAGATATTAAAGATCTATCTAATAAAGAAATTGAATTAAAAAATAAATGTATAAAAAAAAAATATACTTATAATGATGAAAATTATCTAGAAAATATACATGAAATTTATCGTGATGTTGAACAAATTGGTTATGATCGCGTTAAATATGATGATGAAGATGATACATTTAATTGTTGTATATGTTTTGGATTAACTTAAAAAAAGGTACTATAGATTACCTCCTCTTAATCTGAGTACAAGATGAAGTGTTGACTCTTTTTGCACATTATAGTCAGATAAAGTACGACCATCTTCAAGTTGCTTACCAGCAAAAATCAATCTTTGTTGGTCGGGTGGAATTCCCTCCTTGTCTTGGATCTTTCTTTTAATGTCATCGATTGAATCTTCAGGTTCAACTTCAAGTGTAATAGTTTTACCAGTTAACGTTTTAATAAAAATCTGCATCTTATAATTTTTATTAAGAAAATATATTTAAATCATTTAATTATAATATCTTCGTTTGTAAGGGTTTGGTCTTATATATACATCCGGAGCATAAACAACACCTTTTACATAAGGTGGTGGATAATATACAGGAGGATAATAATATCCACCACTTTTGACAACAACCTCTTTGGAAGATCCTGAATGAACTTCATTTCCAATAATACCAAACATGGAAAAAATCATTAAAATAATTAAAATAGAACCTAAGGAATAAAATAGTTTTTTATTATCCATATCCATTATATATATTATTAAGAAAATGTTATTATTTTTTATAGAAACCGGTCTGTTTATATTATATATGATTTACTTAGAAACTAATCCTAAATTAGGTAATATATGGTGGCGTATAACAAGTAATAATGAGTATACATTTTGTTTTAATGGCTTATTATCTATGTTAATATTTCCTTTTAAAAGCATATTTGTATGGCATTATAAATTTTGGGATATCAATTTTATCATTTGGTTACTATTTGGATATGGAATTTATATTCTTATAAAAAGTAATTAAAAATATAAAAATACCTATATAAAATGTCTCTTTTAAACAAAAAATATTTATTTGTACATATAAATAAATCAGGAGGTGGAATTATTACAAAAAATATGGAAACGAATGGTAATGTAGAGTTAACAGGTTATCATAGAAGTTTAAGTAAAATGATTTCATTAATACCAAAAGAAAAACATAATCAATTATATATATTTACAGTAGTAAGAAATCCATGGGATAGAATGATATCTTTATATTTTTATTATAAAGATAAAAATTATCATTCTGAATTTTTTTCAGGTGATCCGGAAATAGATAATGATTTTAATAAGTGGATAAAGTATATTTATTCTGATAAATTTGATAAAACAAGAATACATAGTGATGTAAATGTATTTACAAATTGTTTTAGCAATCAATTAAACTGGTTAAAAGATAAAAATGAGAATATTATGAGAATAAATAAAATATTAAAGTTTGAAAATATGAAGTCTGAATTAAATGATTTTTTAAAAACAAAATTACAGTTAAAGAATATTATTGATGAAAAGGTTCATCCTACAAATCATGATCATTATAGTAAATATTATAATGAAGAGTCTAAAGAATTGGTTAGATTAAATTATAAAGAGGATATTGATTTTTTTGGATATGCGTTTGAAAAAATATAATATATATATATATGGCTGAATACCGATTTCAAACTTATCAAAATGTACAGTTTAGAGCTTACGATTCTGCCTTTTGGCAATCATTAAATATAAGATTAGGAAAAACAAATGATCAGAATATACTTGAATATGGAAATAATAAATATGTTATTGAAGCAATATTAGATAATAGAGCAATTGAAGACTGTAGAAAAAAACGTACTTTATTAGGTAATACAAAGCCATTTAGAATTGATTTGTTAATAAAACCTAACGAGTTTGATGAAGTTAAAAATTATTCATTATCATTTAAAGATGATCAAGAGTATTCATCTGCTTTAAATTTTTTAACAATACCAAAACCACAAGTAAATATAAGATCTGAACCTTGTCCAAAAACCAAGATTTTTAATAAAGAAAATATGGGTTATGCAACAACTGGTAAAGGTGTAAGAGGTGGAAAAACAAAGAAAAATAAAAAAAAAATGAGAAGATCAAGAAAAGCAAGAAATAAGAACAAAGTAAAAAAGTCAAGAAGGAAATAATTAATGTTTTTTGCTTCTAGTTTTTTTTGATTTATGCTTTTTTCTTTTTTGAGTATGTTTGCGATGAACAAGTTTATTTTGAATATAGTCTTTTGCAGATTTTAAATAACTATTTGCAAGAAACACTTTTTTGTTGACCCATTCGGGTAGATCATCAGAGTCATGTAATAAATCATGAAATGTTTTAGCATTTCTTTGGATATTATCAAGTTCAGTTCGAATCATACGTCCTTCATAAGGAGGATGATAATCTAAATTGCGTCCTTTCATATATATAAAGTAAATATAAATAATAATTTGAATATGAAATTATTATTTAATTAAAAACAATAAAAAATAAGATGTAATGTGCATAATAAAATGCTTAATTGGAGTAGGCAAGACCACCCATACCACTCATGACACGAAGAACGTTGTAGTTGGTAGCATAGACACGGACCTTGGCAGTCTTGGTACCCTCAACAGTAGCGTTGGAAAGAACGAGTTGAAGAGTAGCGTTGTCAATTCTAGAGAAGTTGCAGCTGCCGGAAGGTTGGTGTTCCTCAGGGCGAAGAGCGAAGGAGTAAACGTTGATACCGGTGTCAGGGTTTCTAGTGTGGTGTTGGTAAGGTTGAACAAGATCGAAGTAGGTTCCCTCACGCTCAGAGAATCTATCTTGTCCATTAAGTTGTAACTTGGCAGTTACGACAGGGTTCTCACCCCAGCAGTGCATGTCAAGAGCAGTCTCAGCAAGAACGAAGGTTCCGGCATCAGAAACACCTGAGTTTTGGATGCCTGGGAAACCAAGGTTAGGTTGAGAGTAGTCAGGGGTGTTTTGCCACCAGTCAAGGGAAGTAACATCAACGGCACCAGCATCTTGGAAAAGACCATCGGCATCGATGAAAGCACCAGTAGTGGCAGCTACAGATTCAGGACCACCGAATGAGTGGATGGCGTTAGGAAGAGCATCGATAGCATCGGTGTAGTTGAAAGGTTGAGCACCAAGAACTCTGTAAAGAGTTTGGCCACACTCAAGAGAAGCACAGTAGTCAACGTTCTCATCAGGTTGGACAACCCAAATAAGTTCCTTGACAGGGTGGTTGAAGTTGAGCTTGATCTTGTTGGAAGAAGATCCGACAGATTCATCACCGGTGAATTGAAGTTGCTCAATAAGGTACTCGTGAGGGTTTTGGGCCATTCTGCGTCTCTCGTCGGTGTCAAGGAAGACATAGTCGACGTAAAGAGAAGCAGCAACAAGAGATTGGTTGTAGGCAGTTTGGACCTTGACGGAACCAGTTCCGCTGCAGTTAAGGTTTTGGACAGCCCATAAGCACTCATCAATAGGTCTTAAATCAAGATTGATCTTGACCTCGTGGTATTGAAGGGCAATAAGAGGAAGGGCAAGTCCAGGGTTGCGGCAGTACCAAAATTGGAATGGAACGTAAAGAGTGGTCTCAGGAAGAGCATTACGAGGAGCACAAACTTGTCTAGGAGCGTTGCTTTCACAAGGTCCATCAACATCGTTGAAAGAAGGATCGGTAATGTAGGTTAATTGAGTGGTGTTACCAACCATCTTGTAGTATCCGCGTTGTTGTTCGGAAGTAAGGGTAAGTTGGTTCCAAATGTGCATCCAATCACCATATTGACGATCGATTCTTTGTCCACCAATTTCGACCTCAACTTGGGAAATAAGTTGCTCTCCAGGGAAATCTAACCAACGAGCATAGACATGGCTAGAGCCACCCATATCTTGGTTAATCTCAGGAAGAGTAACTTGTAAGTAGGTTCTGTAAGCAAGATCACCATTTCTGCTGATGGTACAGGTTACACGGCGACCGAAATCGGCTTGGCCGTTAAAGGTTTGCTCAATAGATTCCATAGCAAAGTTAGTATGGCGTCTGTAGGAAACTTTCCAAAAGGTAATTTGAGGGTTGCCAGTAAGATAAACATCTTGGGCACCGTAAGCGACTAGTTGTAGTAATCCACCTCCCATGGTTATAATATTGCTAAAGATTTTTTTTTTTCCGAAATTTATTTAATACCTACATATTATTTTATTAATTTCTTTAAATTAAAATTATCCTCCAAGAATGATTTGATATATTTATCTGAAAATATTTCTTTTTTCCCTTCATGATTTTTATAAAAAATAAATTCATCTTTTTCTTTTTTAATTGTCCATTCATCATTCATTACATTAAATAAAAATACTAAAATAAATGAAAACGAATTATCATCATAATTATAATTAAATATTTTTGGATTAAATGTATATGATAATATAATTTTATTGTTATTTTTTTTTAAAATAATGATATCATTTTTTTTATAGTATTTACATTTCCATCCTTCGTCTAAATATTGATAAATAAATTGCATTCGCATTAAAATTTTGTCGTTAATTTTTGATATATCGCAATTATCAAAATAAATATTCATAATTAGATACTAGAGAGAAACTTTAAAATAAAAAATAACTAGTTATGTTTTTTTTAAAATTATGTATTAAATATATAAATTAAATTATAATTAATTAAATGCCTTCATTTAAACATAAAACTAATAAAAAAATTGTATTAGATGAAAAAAGTATTATTACTATAGATAGTAAACATAAAGAAATTGAAAAAGAATTTGAAAATGATAAAAATGATACTATTCCTTCTTTGAGAGCAAAAAAGAAAGCATTAGAAAAAATGTTATTAAATGATTATAGTATTGAAGACAGATTAGAAATTAAAGACAATATAACAAATATTAAAGAAGAAATTAAAAATTTGAAAAAGAATAAAAAAGATTATTATTTAAATAATAATAAGCACATATTTGATTACTTTGAAAATAAACAAGAAATATCTAAAGATAATAATAAAACTAAATTATTAAATTCTTTTTTTAAGATTAAAACTTCTGATACAAATGAACAAGAAGAAAACAAAAATAAAGAGACTATTCAAAAATATTTATCTAATTTGGATGAATCATTTATTGATATTAATAAATACATATTTGATACTGATATTTGTCAATTTTGTAGAAAAGGTGAATTAATTCCTATTGATCATGAAGGTATTATGTTATGTAATAATTGTCATAAACATATTCAATATCTTGTAGAAAACGAAAAGCCTTCTTATAAAGAGCCTCCTAAAGAGGCGTGTTTTTATGCATATAAAAGAATTAATCATTTTAGAGAAATATTAGCACAATTTCAGGCTAAAGAAACCACATTAATTCCTGATGAAGTTCTCGAAAATATAAAAAGTCAAATTAAAAAGGAGAGAATTGAATTAAAACAATTAACAAATAAAAAGGCTAAGGAAATTTTAAAGAAGTTGGGGTATAATAAATATTATGAACATATTCCCTTTATTAAAGATAAATTGGGGATTAAACCCCCTGTTATGACTCCTGAATTAGAAGATTCTTTATGTAATTTATTTATGGAAATTCAAGGACCATATGCCAAATTTTGTCCTGATGATCGTGTTAATTTTTTAAATTATTATTATACTGTTTATAAATTATGTGAATTATTGGAACAAACTCAATTTTTGCCTTATTTTCCTATGTTAAAAGATAGAGAAAAACGTATAGAGCAAGATGAAATATGGAAGAAAATTTGTGAAGAACTCGACTGGGAATTTATTCCGACTATTTAATTTAATTTAATTTAATTTAATTTAATTTAATTTAATTTAATTTAATTTAATTTAATATAAATTATTTAATATCTATATAATTTATATTATGGTTGATCAAATTACAGATATTTGCTTTAATCTCGTGATAAATGACTGGTTTGCTACAACACCAAATGGTACAGCCGCTGAATTTACTAATTCATCAAATATTCCATATTGGGGTTCAATAGAAAATTGGGATACATCATTAGTTACAGATATGTGTGGGGCTTTTTCAGGAAGGTTTGATTTTAATAAAAATATATCAAATTGGGATACTGGTAATGTAAATAATATGATAAACATGTTTTATGCAGCACATACATTTGACCAAAATATAAGGGATTGGGATGTAACTTCAACTACACTATTATATGGTATGTTTCTAGATGCTACAAAAATGATACAAACATATTCAGGTCTAGAAGAGTTTGGTAATGAGGCAAATTTATACACACCTGATTATACATTTTTTAATCAGAGTTCAGGATTATTGGTTGTTGCTCCACCATCAGTTGATCAAATTACAGACGTTTGCTTTAATCTTGTAATAACTGATTGGTTTGCTACAACACCAAATGGTACAGCCGCTGAATTTACTAATTCATCAAATATTCCATATTGGGGTTCAATAGAAAATTGGGATACATCA
>JGI10211J34971_10000927_pt1 | contig 24444 bp, 30 predicted proteins | sample Etolagsediment_FD_34971 | JGI IMG/M metagenome (IMG submission 34971)
AGGTAATAGATTTAGTAAAAAAGCATCCGATTTTAGATAGTGGTACAGACCCAATTCTCTGGAAACCTTCTGGCTACCTAAAATAATTGTCTTAGAACTGCTTCGGCTGCTCCGTTTCGTCGGTCGACCGAGCGAATGCATTCGAGGATGGACTGCCGGGATTGATTGAACGCAATTCTGACTGCAACGTTTGTAACTTGCGCGTGGGACGTGTCACATACGGTGCTATGACAGCGGAAAACTCCCTGCTCGGCTGATGCCATTTCGAAGACCACGCCGCCATACTGAAAAGTACGGGCGAAATTAATACCGGACTCGGTAAGAAAATAAAGTTTCTTTTGCTTATGTTCACTTGCTGATACACAGGTAATCAGTCCAACCTGTTCTAAGCGCTTTAATTTGGTGGCTAGCGAGCCTGACGAAATGCCCTCCAAATTGTGCTTAAGCAGCTTATTAAATGTCCGCCGTTCAAATAAACCAATGTCTCTTAGGATAATCCGCATCCACTTATCGCACCCAAGCTCTGAAGCGAGTCCAATAGGACACATTTTTTCAGATTTACTCATAGCTTATGGTTTCTCTGCTTTAGACATCAGAGACGTTAATTGTTCGGCTGTTTCCAGGATTGACTCGTTAATATCCCTCGATTGCCATCCCAACTCAGTCCGTGCTTTTGTTGACGGAGTATACCGCTCGCTATCTAACAATTGCGAAATTTGCTTTGTCGGCGCATCAAATAGACCAAACACCTTCACAAGCCAATTTGGCATCTTGCGTAAAGGCGCTTTTTTATAACCTGCCTTGTTTAGAATGGTTGTCAGTTCAATCAGCCACATTTCTTTGGCATTGGCGATAAAACGCTGCCCAGCTGCTTTTTTATGCGTCATCGCGGAAATGTGAATGGCTGCTATGTCGCGAACATCCACAAACCCAAAATGCAAATTAGCTGCGGCAGGCATCTCACCAACCAAAATCTGTCTGATGAAATCATTTGAGGTGCCAATATCCTCTGTCAATGTTGGACCAAGCACGACTGCTGGATTAATCACTGACAGTTCAGTTTTAGCCTCACCTGTTTGTGCATTTATCAAGTTCCAAGCATGTCTCTCAGCCAGTGTTTTGCTCTTGAAATAGGCTGTTGTATTCGGATGGTCTGTATCTGTCCAATCTTCTTCGGTGAAATTCGTTTTGCCATCATGCGTATCGGTGATGGAAGCAACAGATGATGTCACAACAACACGAGACACCTGATGTTTGATAGCTGCGGAGACTACATAATCGACACCAGAAACAGCTGGCTTAATCAACTCGTCCTCATGTTTAGGAACGCCCAAAATAAAGGGCGATGCCACATGAAGAACATAATCACAGCCCGCAACAGCTTCTTCCCATCCGTCAGCAACTGTCAAATCTGCTTTATATAAGTTGAACTTTGATAGATTATGGCCCCTATTCACTAGCGCCGTCTCTAGCTCATCTTTGCGACCCAATGAGCGCACTGTCCCTCTCACCTCATGCCCTTGTGTAAGCAATTGGTCGATGCAATGCAACCCAATAAAACCTGATGCACCTGTTACTAAAACTATTGCCATAATCTTATACTCGCTTGTTAACGGATCGCTGTGCGAAATCTAATCTTTGATGAAACTATACAAAAATATATATTTTGTAAATGTTAACTTACATATTTCTGTAATTGTAAATGGTGCCATTAGGTTGATATGAAAAAGAAAAAGCAAATACTCGACGCAGCCGCTAAGGTGTTCTTTGAACATGGAGTCAGTAAAACCAAGTTCGGCGATATTGCCAAAGAAGCAGGCATATCACGACCTACACTTTATGCCGCTTTTGAAGATAAGAACGCTGTCTTGGTCGCAACCATCCATTATTTCTCAGAACAATTAATTGCAACCATCAAAGAGCAAACTGTGGATAAAGTGACTTTAGAGGACCGCCTCAAACTTTTTACAAACATTGCTGTTGTTGAGCCTTACAAACTTATCCAAAAGTCTGACGATGCAGCTGACCTTCTTCGTGGTCATAATGAAGCTGGACGAAAGGCAATGAGGGAAACCCATGAGTTAAAGGCAGTATTTCTTACGGAAATACTTGCACCATTTTTAAATAATACTCATACGGACGATGATATTTTAGAACAGTGCCGAACATTTGTACTTGCAAGCTCAGAGTTAAAGAGTGCCGTTGCTGATGCTGATGAGCTGCAAAAGCGTCTTGACGTTCTATCTGGATTGTTTCTTCAGTATTTCAAAGACTAGAACAACAACCGCCAACGAACCCTTTAACGGCGATTTTAGAAACCAAGACTCGATCTCAAGATTTAATACCTAAATCTGGTGATCCGACGTTTATTAGAACATGTTGGTTAAAGCATCAAATCCAGGGTATTCGCGTTCTTTCAGACAAAAAACACAATGTATACGCCTGAAACCTATCCCGCGAGATCGCACACTCTGTAGCACATCAAGAAATTTAAAAGTTAACCTGCTGATTGAATGTGGGAAATTTCGCAACACGCCATTGAAAATCCTCGTGTCGGGGGTTCGATTCCCTCTCTGGCCACCATCTCCTTGTATTTATGAAACAGACGCGAGTCGTGCGACTGTGTCGGGGTAGCTTTCTACAAGCCTGATTAACAGTGCTGCTTGCGCATTTGGCTTTGTACGGCCCTGTTCCCAACTTTCAAGAGTTCGCGGGTTGGTTCGTAAATAGTTCGCGAATACCGGACGAGATAGGTTCAGGCGATTACGCAGACTTACAAGCTCCTCGGCTGTCACCATAGGCGCAACATAATCCTCAACAATATGGGTACGGAGTGTTTGTTTCCCTGTTCGCGAGTCACTCAGAGCATCGAGCCCTTCCTGCAACTCTGCAAACAATTCGCGCTTTTTCATTGCCTACTCCCTATTTCAATTTTGAGTCTTTGTTTGAGCACTTTTTTATCGGCTGATGATAGATCTGACACTTCCCCTTTCGAATACAAAGTAAACAGCCAAATTTGTCGTCCAGTTTGCCACCAGAAGTAAATTACTCTTAGACCGCCTCGCTTTCCTTTCCCACGCCTCGAACTTCCAAACCGAAGCTTCCTAAGACCCCCAGTTCCCTCGATCACATCACCCATCTCAGGATCATGGAGCAGGAGATCTTGCAGATGCCGAAACTCCTCTTCGCTTAAGTAGTGCACTCGATTTCGTGCAAAAGCTGGCAGTTCGACAAACAAAGCTTTCATGCCGATAGTGTACGCGATTCGCGTACTTTGTGTAAAATCATGTGTGGGGTGCCACCCTATTTTCAAAGGCAATACGAAAGCGCGCAAAAGCCTGAAGCTTACCTATCGGCGTAGCACATTCTGTAGCACACTTGAATCTTAAAAACTTAACCCACTGAAAAGTAATCAGAAAATTTGCAGCACGCCATTGAAAATCCTCGTGTCGGGGGTTCGATTCCCTCTCTGGCCACCATTATTAATTCCCCTTTGATGTCCATGTCACACCTCGGTCGCACAAGAGTGTCCGTTAATACGGAGTAAAGCACTGGGGTAACGCTAGCACTATCCATTACCTCCTAAAACGTTGCTACAAAAGCGTTCGGCTTGAAAGCGCCCGCGTTTATTGGCAAAGTTTGCCATGTTGTTTATACGGAGGTATGCGCTATGGCTACTATGAATATTTCGTTGCCAAATGCCATGAAGCAGTGGGTGCAACAACAAGCCCAGGCTGGTAGTTATAGTAACTCAAGCGATTATATGCGCGACCTGATCCGTCGGGATCAGGAGAAAGCCGTGAAGATTGCAAACATGCAAGCGCTTGTTACCGAGGGCATTGAAAGTGGTCCGGGCACCAGAACGATGGATATGCTGCGGGTAGCGGCTCAGAAGCAGTCCCTAAACAAGTGACCCAATGAGTTATGTTCTCAGCCGAAAGGCGGAAGACGCACACTCTGTAACACACTTGAATTTTTATAATTTAACCTGCTGAAACGTAATCAGAAAATTTGCAGCACGCCATTGAAAATCCTCGTGTCGGGGGTTCGATTCCCTCTCTGGCCACCACCTTTTGCAAGGTCCCGACCGGAAACATGACGCCAGCTTTCGATCATACAGCATGATTTCCCCAACCGATCGACGCCTATTCACGACTTTCAACTCTGGTCGTCAAAACCGACAAATGATCGACTTGAAAATAAAATATGCGCAGATATTGCGTTATGCACATATTGCCAGTATAAATATTGAACGTTGTCTGCGAACCACGAAGGAGAAAGGAAATGATTCCAGTCGGTGTTGGTCGCGGATTGCTCGGTTCATACGCGAGAATCGTTGAGCAAGAGATCCAAGACCAGAAAAAAAGAAGAATGCTGTCTAACCATCAGATCGGGAAGAAAGGATTGATTGCGCGATTCCTATTAGGAATTAAATTTTAATCCACAACAGACCGCCTGATATGTATCACGCGGTCTCTCTCCTTGATTCATTACGGATCGGATTTCGCTCCCGGTAATTGGCATTGACCTTTGGCACACGCTTGGCGCGCCTGAAGACGCTCGATCGCGCGATCAATGTCGCGCGTTAAATAGTATAAGGTGACGATCCACCACCATATTTTCTGAATGGGAGTGTGTTCTTCTACCATGATAGACACCTACCTTTTTGGTTTTTTGTGTGCAGGCACATCCGATGCCATCCGCTTTCGAATCACAGCAGCGATTCGCTTGGGATCATCTTTCACCTGTTTGCTTAATTTTAAGAACTCTCTAATCCGGTCATCGTCTGCCATCTGAAACTCCCATTGGGGACTGAATTATCTACCAATTCGCCTCTGACAAACCATCGCAATCCCTTAAATCTCAGCTGATCTTCCCTAAATCGTTGAAATTGTCCTAAATAATCTCTTAGGATGCAGTTATCACTGACCCTTAAAAGGAATTGAATTGTGCGTACATGTTCTGTCTGCGGCACCGAAATCGATAAAACAACCGCTTATACAAAAACTGGCGAACAAAAGCCCCAAGGGCGGCGTTGTATTGACTGTGTCGATGGAGCATCTGCCGAAGTCGAACCAACAGATACACCGCAGACAACGACCGAAGCACCAGCATCGGCTCCGCAGCCAGAGACTCAAGCGACGGCAGCCCCTCAGCCCATCCCCGCGATGAATGATGCAGACGAGGGAGAGAGCTCAACAATGAAATATCTGATCGGCGCAATCCTTGTTGCCGTCGTTTTGTGGCTCGTGATTGAGTAAATACCACCTGAAAAGGCGGTTAAAATAGTAAGGCCGCTCCACCTGCGAGCAGAGTGGCCGCAAACAAAAACCATCGCAATAATTTGGGGTCAGCGTAGACAGCAAGTTTGACACCGAAATAAGCACCCGCAACATAGCCTATCGACAAAATCAATCCCGCTATCCAAGCGACTTGGTCTTGCCAAATAAAAATAGCAAGTGAGACTGCTGTGAAGACGAATGTGCAAACCAATTTGATTGCATTTGCCCGAACAATGTCATAACGCAACGTTCCAGCAATCGACGCCAACAGCAAAAATCCAACGCCGGCTTGAACAAACCCGCCATAAAATCCAGCCGCTAACAAGCCGACGCGCGCCGACGGCGTTTCACTCACTCGACGCACTTCAGTTCCAGTCGGAGGAGACACCACTGCCGGACGAAATAGGACCAACAGTGACATGCAAATCATCGTTCCAATGAGCAGAGGCTTCAGGATATCCGGCGGCGCAAATGCTGCCGCTAAAGAACCAAAAAGACCACCGATCGCCATCGGTATTAAGATCGCCTTAAGATCAAAGGTCTCAAGCTTGTCATGTCGCTTAAATTCAGAAATTGCGACCACTGACTCGACAAAAATACCCACTCGATTCGTTGCGTTCGCGACCTCTGGAGGCATTCCCATAATCATCAATGTAGGCAGCACTAGATTCGATCCCCCGCCGGCCACCGTATTGATCGCACCGGCGAGTAATGCAACGAATATCAGAATCGCTATGTCTAAGCTGGCAAGTTCCATTGAAGACTTCTTTCAAAATCGGCGAGGATACGCATCCTTTGTTTAAAAACAAAGCAATGGGCCTCTGTTGAAATGAACATCAGTGCCGATAACCGACGTTACATCTCAATAATCGCAGGTGAATCGATCTCAGCCAACCATTCTGCAAGCTCGTCGACAACCGGCTTGCCATGCTCTGCTAAAAACTCAAGAAGGCGCCTTGGGTTCATGGTCACAACCTGACTCTCAGGAAAACCGATACGCTGAATTTTCTTGAGCGCGATATCAACATCACCAACGGTGTAGTGAACATGAGAATCACTGGATAACGCGACTTTCCAATCGAGTGCATGAACAGTCTCCAGAATCTCAACACAAAAAGGTTCACTACCCAATCTCGAGCTGACAAAAGATGAGTTATTGATTTCGATCAGCACATTGTGATCACGTGCGGCCCGCACCACTTCTTCGATATCAATTGGATAATTTGGATTACCAGGATGCCCAAGAATCTGTATTAAGCCGGTTTCCATCGCTTGAATAGCAGCCTGAGTGTGCTCTTTGCGTGAGGATGGTGGAAATACCGGTTCATGGAAGCTTGCGATTCCAAAATCCATAAAACTCATGAGCATCTCATTCACATCAAGCCGACGAGATTCAGATGGACAAATATTCGCCTCAACTCCACGCAGCATCGCAACCCCATATCGAACCCGAGGAAGTACGCGCATATTTCCAAAATGCCAAGGATGCGGTGAATCAGGCATCTCTGGGCCATGATCAGTGATACTGAACAACTGCAACCCTTTCTCTGACGCCGCCCGAAAATATTCTTCCACTGTTGAATAGGCATGTGTGCTGGCAACTGTGTGTGCGTGCGTATCAGTCAGATGCTTCATTCTTTCCTCCTACTTGATTTCTGTAGTGTATGAAGGTTTTATTTCAGAGTCTTGACGTTTGATGAATTGATCTTGAAACCACAAACCATTTCATATGCTGAAGATTGGATGCCCGTCCCGCAGAGGCTTTTGATCAAAACCATGGAAGCGCTCACTGGTCGAGGCCGTTTGATGCGGCGATATCGTGACTTNCAATCTGCATCCACAACCTTTCAAACCCCAGATGTTTGGGACGTGGCCATCGACCATCTCGGATGTCGNGGCCCNTCAACCGATCAGTTTACGCTTCCATTACGACGCAAAAATAAGGGTTTACTGTTAATTGCAAACCANCCCTTTGGCGTTGCCGACGGGGTGACATTGGCATGGATCGCGTCTCGGATCGATCCAAATTTTCGAGTGATCGCCAATGGTGTCCTACGACAAGAACCCTCATTGAATCCAAATATCCTGCCGATTGAATTTCAACCGGGTCGGCAGGCCACCAAACAGAACGTAGAAACCCGACGTCAGTCGATTCAGACACTCAAATCCGGCGGCGTTGTCGCTCTCTTCCCTGCAGGCGCTGTGTCTTGGTCACAGCGGCCAGGCGCACCCGTTGAGGATGATGCATGGAAACCACTGGTCAGTCGATTGATCAAAGCCTCAAACTGCGACGTCTTACCCATTCGTTTTGAGGGCGCTAATTCGAGGCTCTTCCAAAAAGCCTCCCGGACTGCGTTAAGTCTGCGCCTTGGTCTTTATATGCACGAGATCAAGCGGCGGCTCGATCAACCCATCTGCTTTGAACTTCTCCCGACGATCGACTTTGAAACGATTCCCGAGCTCCCAGATCAAGCGCTTGCCCACTGGCTGAGAAATCAGCTGTTTTCAGGGAGTGGAATCCACTCATCATCACCAGGAACTTGATCAAATCGCCCACCGACCCAGTCTGTTTTCGCCTGCTCAATGCGTGCCGAATCCGAAGCCACAAAGTTCCACCACAAATATCGCGGGCCATCCAACGGCTCTCCCCCGAAACAGAGCACACGAGCACCTTCGGGGGCTTTGATCTGAACATCGCGATCAGGTGCCAAAACCAAAAGCTCCGATGCTGGGTAAGTCACTCCATCAATCTCAAGGGGCCCATTGGCACTATAGATGGCTCGCTCCACCTGTCCTTTCGGGTAGTGAATCTGACTCCCAGGCTGCATCTGAAGATCGACGTATACCGATTCAGCCGGGAACTCGACCGGACTTTGAAGCCCTAACCAATCACCCAACAGCACCCGACCATCGACACCAGCCTCAGAAAACGTCGGAAGAGACTCCTCACCGTAGTGATGAAAATCTGGCTGAGTATCTTCCATGGTCTTTGGTAACGCCATCCAGCTTTGAATACCAAATAACTGAGCGATCGCCTGTCTTGATGCCGAATCTGAACGCTCTGAATGCACGATTCCAGATCCCGCCGTCATCAAATTCACAGCACCAGGACCAATGATCATGTCATTGCCCAAGCTATCTCTATGCTGCATTGAGCCCGCAAATAAATAGCTCAGCGTCGACAATCCAATGTGTGGATGGGGACGCACATCGAGGCCAACACCTTCTAATAATTCTCCGGGACCAAACTGATCCCAAAACACAAAGGACCCAACCGAACGCTTTTCTCGAGAGGGTAACGCACGCTTAACCTCTAGGTTTCCGATGTCTGACGTACGCGGAATAATTTGTAACTCAACTGAATGCATGCTCACCTCCATTTGGTATTGTTGAGGGCAGAAGAGCAAAGAAAAAGCGCTATCTGGATGCCGGATTCGGTCCATTTTGGAAAGAAGTCACCCGACTTCCTTTTCATCATCAACGCGCGTATCGTCTCGCCATGCTCAACATCTGCCTTTATCAGCCCGAAATACCGCCGAATACAGGCAATATCATCCGCTTATGTGCAAACACAGGTAGTCAGTTGCATCTCATTAAACCTCTTGGCTTTTCTCTGGATGAAAAATCCGTGCGACGCTCCGGTCTGGATTATCACGACCTCGCCCCCGTTGTCGAATTTGACTCCTGGGAGCACTATCGGGACCAACAGCAGAACCGGATCTTTGCCCTCTCAACCAAAGGAAACCAACATTACGATGCGATCGATTTTCAGCCAGACGATGTGTTGTTATTTGGACCCGAAACACGGGGCCTCCCAGATACGATTCGGCATGATCAAGCAATCACAGAGGTGATTCGGATTCCGATGTGTCCCAATAACCGAAGTTTGAATCTTTCCAATTCCGTCGCGATCGTTCTCTATGAAGCTTGGCGTCAATTGGGCTTTCATGGAGCCACGACTTGAGCGTCTTATCCATTCAAAACATTCAAGTGAGCTTTGGCGGGCCTGCGATTCTCGATGACTTAAATCTCAAGATTCAGCCCAAGGAGCGGATCGGATTGCTCGGCAGAAATGGTGCTGGAAAATCGACTCTGATGAAGCTAATCGCCGGAGAGATTCAAGCAGACTCTGGTGAGATGAATAAGAGCCAAAGCCTCAAAGTCGCTCGGCTGGTACAGGATGTGCCAACGGGGACCGACGGAACAATTTTTGAAGTGGTGGCCTCAGGCCTTGGCAACTTGACCCCGTTACTCGAGCGTTATCATCGAGTTCTGAAATCCCTCGAAAGTGATCCTTCAGACAAACACATGCAAGAGCTTGAAGACTGCCAACATGCACTGGAAGCCGCCAATGGTTGGCGTGTTGAGCAAATGGTCGATCAAACTCTATCCAGATTTGGGCTCGATCCAGAGACCCAGTTCAATGCACTGTCTGGCGGCATGAAACGTCGTGTTTTATTGGCGCGCGCATTGGTGATTGAGCCCGACTTATTACTGCTTGATGAGCCGACCAACCATTTGGATATCCCGGCCATCGAATGGCTCGAAGAGCAGATTCGCTTATTCCAAGGCGCAGTTCTTTTCATTACGCACGACCGCCGCTTTCTCGATGCTTTGGCGACACGAATCGTCGAACTCGACCGTGGGATTTTGCGGAGTTATGAGTGCAACTATCAAACCTACCTTGAACGACGCGATCAGGAGTTAGCAGCTGAAGCTGATCAATTCGCCACCTTTGATAAAAAATTAGCCAAAGAGGAAGAGTGGATTCGGCAAGGAATCAAAGCTCGACGCACCCGCAATGAAGGGCGTGTTCGCGCGCTTGAGCAATTGAGAAATGAACGCGCAGCACGCCGCGAGCGCCAACAAACCGCCGATCTGACATTGATGGATGCTTCGAAATCAGGACGCCTCGTCATTGAAGCGCAGGATTTAGGTCTGACACTAAGCAACAAGCAATTGTTCGAGCATTTCTCAACCACCGTACTTCGAGGTGATCGCATCGGTGTCATTGGTCCAAATGGTGCGGGTAAAAGTACATTAATTAAGACGCTACTGGGGCAAATGACGCCCACATCTGGATCAGCAAAGCTCGGGACAAACCTCGAGATCGCCGTCTTTGACCAGCTTCGCGAGACACTCGATGACGATGCCACGGTGATTGACAATCTGCATCATGGGTCGGATTTCGTTGAAGTAAGTGGCGGTAAAAAACATGTGATTGGGTACCTGCAAGACTTTCTGTTCTCTCCAGAGCGCGCTCGCGGCCCAGCGCGTATGCTCTCGGGTGGCGAACGCAACCGATTGTTACTGGCTCGACTCTTTTTGAAACCCGCCAACTTGCTGATCATGGATGAGCCAACCAATGATCTCGATTTAGAGACTTTAGATATCCTTCGCGACACATTATTAGGGTTCAAAGGAACGCTGATTCTTATCAGTCACGATCGCGATTTCTTGGATTCTGTGGTCACGGGGATTTGGTCGTTTGATCCAGATCACAAGCTGCGTGAATATGTGGGCGGTTACAGCGATTGGATCAGACAACGGCCCAAGGCTTCAGAACAGACCGATCACACGGTTGCAGAAAAAACAGTCTCTCAAGACATCAAACAACAAGCGCCTAAGAAACTCGCGTTCCATGAAAAACGGGAATATGACGCGCTTGGCGCAGATATTGAGCAATTAGAGATCGAAATCAAAGCGCTCGAGGATGCGATGGCAACCCCGGATTTTTTCCAGTCCAATCCCGAACATGCGGCATCAGAAACCACTCGTTATCAGGGTCTTCAAGCAGAGCTCGAAGTCAAATTCCTTCGATTTATGGAGCTTGACGAGCGCGCGAACTGATCTCGATCAAGTTCTCTATCAGATCCGCCGAATCCTGGCCAATTAGGGGCTTATCCTTGTGTCATGCAGAGACTGAGGGAGCTCCGATGTTTGAGATAGACACAGAAACATTCAACACCTTGTGGCCAAGCCTGATTGTTGTCGCATGCATGATCGGCGTCATGGGCTGGGCTGTCGTGAAAGCGCTTGGCTTGATCAATCAAGATGCACGTAAAGAAACAAATCGTCACCGAATGAATCACTGACCTCTGTTCAGTCAGACCAAGGCTTGCTAGGCTCTTGCCATGATCAAACTCATTGTACTTATCAGCAGCCTTTGGCTGGCCTCAACGCAAGCCATCGCTCGGGATTTTACGAGCTCAAATATCGACCAGGAATTCTGCAAGGATATTGCCAATAATCTGAAAGAAGTTGGGGTGAGTGTCTCTCATAAATCGATGACGCAATGCTCGCTGCAAGTCCTCGGCGGCGCATCCGCAACCTTTGAACGATCCTACGGTGGTCCAGTCAAGGTCCGCGTTAAAAGTGATCCCTACCGTATGTTCGTCACTCGTGGCGATAACGAGATTGGAACTTGCTATGTCCTCCATCCGCGTAAAGTCACGCGAAAGGTTAAAGACCGGGACTGCTGAACGTGTCTGTCCCACGCCTCAAACTCAAACTCGCCTTAGATGACAACGATACGCTGTTAGGGCCCGGGAAGATTGCACTACTCAAAGCCATCCAGAAGGAACATTCGCTATCTCAAGCAGCGAAATCCATCAATATGTCGTATCGCCGAGCTTGGCTGTTAATTCAAGAACTCAACGATTCTCTCAAAGATCCCGTGTTAATTAGCAAAACCGGCGGTCAATCCGGCGGAGGCAGTGAATTGACTGCAATGGCCAATCAAATCATCAACATCTATGAGCAGTTGACTCGTGAAGCAGAGGGAGCAACAGAGGCGACTCGTGAATCCATCGCCTCCTTGCTCAAGTAATTCACAATGCAGCGAGGGCGGCTGCGTAATCTGGTTCTGTTGACACCTCTTTTACCAATTCCACGTGCCTCACGGTCCCATCGACATCAATCACAACAACGGCTCGCGCAGTTAGGCCCCGCCGTATTCCTGTGAGGACCGTCACACCATAATCGTTGGAAAAAGTCGATCGGAAAGTCGAGGCGGTTTTAACCCGGTCCAAGCCCTCTGATCCGCAAAACCTTTTTTGTGCGTAGGGTAAATCAGCACTCACGCACAGCACTACGGTGTTCTCGAGTGCTGCTAACTCTTCATTGAACCGCCTCGTACTGGTAGCGCAGGTTGGAGTATCGATCGATGGGAAAATATTCAATACAAGCTTTTGCCCGGCAAAATCGAGTAATGTAATGTCATCCAAATCGTCTGCTGTAAGAATAAAATCCGGAGCCTTTTCACCAACAGCCGGGAGATTCCCAAGAACATCAACGGTTGTTCCCCGCCACCCAATTTGAACAGTCATGCTAGCCTTCCTTTTCGATAAATGTTTGAGGTGAGGCCGCCTAGATCATTTTTCAATTCTGAGCTGATGAAAACTCTGCTCGGTATTGGCCATAACCAGCACGCTCAAGGTCCTCGACGGGCACAAACTTTAATGCCGCAGAATTGATGCAGTATCGAAGTCCCGTTGGCGCAGGTCCATCGGGAAACACATGACCTAAGTGTGAATCACCGAATTTTGAACGGACCTCAATCCGCTTCATCCAGAGCTTTGAATCCTCCCTTTCAACAATATGCGATGTCTCCAGCGGCTGCCAAAAAGAAGGCCATCCGGTTCCTGAATCGTATTTATGAAGCGAGCTAAATAAGGGTTCCCCACTGACGATGTCGACGTAGATACCGTCGGTTTTCTGATCCCAATACGCATTTTGAAAGGGTGGTTCAGTGCCATCTTCCTGAGTGACCTGATATTGCAACGGAGTCAATCGAGCCCGAATGTCCTCAATATCTGGTTTTCGATAGGTGCTCTCTTTCAATGCCGCTCCATCAAATAATCTGAATCCTGGCTGCTGCGCCCATGCCCGATCAAGAAACTGATCTCGGCCCGACCGGTATCGATAAAATTTATATTGCAAAGCATTGGTTTTGTAGTAGTCCTGATGATAATCCTCGGCCATGTAAAAAGTTGGCGCTGGAAGGATTTCCGTAACAATCGGCCCATCAAACACTCCTGCTTGCTCGAGCCTACGCTTCGACTCACGCGCGAGTGCCATCTGTTCCTCATTGTGCGTAAAAATGACCGTCCGATACTGCGAACCGCGATCAACAAATTGTCCACCAGCGTCGGTCGGATCCACCTGTTTCCAAAAGGTCTCGAGCAGGGTTTGNTAATCCACGATCCTCGGATCATAAGTNACTTCCACGACCTCAATGTGACCAGTATGTCCTGCTGTCACTTCGGCGTANGTTGGATGACTNGTCGAGCCACCAGCGTAACCAGACACCACTGCACTGACGCCGTGAATGGATTCAAAGGGGGGTTCCAAGCACCAAAAGCATCCGCCACCGAAGGTGGCTTTATGGGTATCGGCCACTGACACAGTGCCCATCAAACAGCAGAGCAAGGCGAGTGCGTTTTTCATCGAAACTCCGTTTAACGATTATTCACTCTAGAGTTGCGACTTTAGTCGCATTTGGGCAAGTCTTGCAACTATTCGTCCATCAATGATCGCAAGTCCCAACGCAATTAACAGATAAGCAAGGATATGCTGTATCGCTAAAACCTCGCCCAAGAAGGCGATGCCGAGCGCTGAGGCACTGACTGGAACCAAAAATGTGACCAACACGACGTTACTGGCGCCCGCGGTCTTGAGCACCCGAAAATAGATGAAAAATGCCAGCGTGGTGGATAACAGGCCTATACCCATCAAGGCCAACCAAGGACCTATTCCCGGCATCGGAAGGCTCCATGGCTGGTCAATGAGACAGACAACCGGGAACATCCAGAGAGTTCCGTACAGGACCTGGCCGGTCGCATTCAACATCGGGGGATTGGACTTCAAACGCTTCGAATACACCGACCCAAATGCGTAACAAACCGTTGCCGTTAGACCGGCTGCCATGCCAAGTAATGACGCGCCGCCCTGCATTGCTGCGGGGCCAAACAACACCAAAACACCACCAAATCCAAACGCAATGCCGAGAGTCTTTCTCAAGGATAGTCGCTCATCTGTGGTCAATTGATGAGCAACGACCGCTGTCATAATGGGCGTCGAGGCGTTGATGATTGACGCAAGAGATCCTGTGATTTCAGTCTGACCAAAACTGATCAAACTGAATGGGATCGCGTTATTGATCAATCCAATCCAGGCGAACGAACGCCATTGCGTCATTAAGGGTCGAAGTGGGTGCCCTAACAGTTTTAATAGGCCAACCAAGCCCGCAAGACCGACAATTAAACGACCAAGCACACTGGTCATCGGCGGCATCGCCTCAAGCATCACTTCAACAAAGAAAAACGATCCTCCCCACACCAGAGAAAGGATCGCTATACGAATCCAATCAGCGACTGCCATAAGACCTCACAATAGCGAGCGGCTAGCGTACACTAGGGACATGCAAACCCCAACGACAGACAACCATTGGCTCAAAGCCGCAAACTGGCAAGAAGTGCTCGAGGATCCTGACTCGCTACCTGCTGACATTCGAAGCTATCTGGAGACGCAAAATCAAACGGCGGACCAATGGCTTGGTGGCGAAACATCCAGACAATGGATCATTGATGAACTGAAAGCGACCATCCGCGATCGGGACGATTCGGTACCCACCTGGGAAGGCGAATTTCAATACTGGCAACGCTTTGTTGAAGGTGCCGAACACCCTGATTTCCTGAGACAACACCACACTCAAGGCGAACAGCTTCTGTTGTGCGGCGACGAACGCGCATCAAATCATCCCTACTACGATATTGGTGCGGCTGATCACTCGCCTAACCATCAACTGTTCGCAGTGACCGAAGACCGACAAGGATCCGAACGCTACACCCTCACCATCTTCAATGCTGGCTCCAACCAACCACTGGAACCGGCCTTAGTTGATTGCCGTGGTGACTTTGAGTGGAGCACGGATAGTTCCAAAATTCTCTACACCCGTTTAGATGAACATCAACGACCGAGTACCGTTTGGTGTCACCTCATCGGTACAAACCAGAGCGACGACCAGTTGGTGTTTCAACTCGATCATCCTGGTTGCTTTATTGGCCTTGGTCAAACCAGTTCAGAGGCCTGGATCACGATTGATGTTCATGATCACCAAACCAACCAAACCTTTCTGCTTCCTGCGTCCCTCGATGATCTTACTCTCATTAAAGTGACCGATTGGATCGAGGGATTGGAATATGAGGTGGAACATGTCGAGCCCTATTTGATCATTCGTGGTAATCAACATCATGAAGACTTTGCACTGTTTCGGGCGCCGATTCCCACATTGACCCAGCCTAGCAACCCTGACCAATGGCACACCCTTTGGGTTCCAACGCAAGGACATCTCTTCAGTGATTTCGAAATCCTGAAACATCACTGGATCATTGAGCACTCTGAGGAAGGTTGTGGCCGTTATTTCATTGCCGAACCAGATCCCGAGACCTTTAAGATTCGGCAAACCTTGGCGCTTGAATCGTCAATCCACGACGCACACCTCGATCCGTTACCTGGATTTGAACGCGACACGATCCGCATGCGAATCTCCACTCCCGCCATGCCGCCGGAGGTTTGCGAAATTGACCTGCGAACCGGTGACTCCGTGCAATTAAAAGTCTCGATACCACCGAACGGCCATACAGAATCGAACTACATCGTCCAGCGTCATTATGGAATCTCCGGCGATGGACAGAAAATTCCCATGACCATCGTCCACCACCGTGATGTCACACCAAGCGCGGACAGTCCTGTCTTGCTGACAGGTTATGGCGCTTATGGCATGAGTCTCACACCTGGCTTCAGCGCCAGTCGCCGGACACTTTTAACGCGAGGCGTGATTCATGTAACAGCACACGTCCGTGGTGGCATGGAGAATGGTTACCAGTGGTATCGTGGAGGCCGTATGGCTAACAAAGATCGATCCTTTGATGATTTCATCGGTGTTGCCGAAACCTTGATTCGCGATGGATGGACCTCGGCCGGAAACATTGTTCTCCACGGAGGGAGTGCTGGTGGTTTATTGGTTGGCACCACGGTCATGCGGCGACCAGAACTATTTAAAGGCGTCATCGCTGACGTGCCATTTGTGGATGTCCTCGAAACCATGCTCGATGCTGATCTTCCATTGACGCCTCCAGAATGGCCCGAATGGGGTAATCCGATCGAATCTGCCGATGCCAAGCGCCGGCTGGCTCACTTCTCGCCGACGCTGATGGTCGAGCAACGTCCGTATCCGTGCATCGTGGCAACCGCAGGACTGACTGACCCTCGGGTCACCTATTGGGAACCGGCACGCTGGATTCACCGGCTTCAATCCATCGCCAAAGGCGGGCCATTTCTGCTCTACACCGAACTCAATGCAGGACATGGCGGCCCGAGCGGCCGATATGCAGGCCTTGATGATATTGCCCGAATTTATCAAGCTGTGATGCAGCTGTTTGCACTACCCAAAGAGGCTCCTTATGCCCTTTAACATCGACTGGCGTTCAATCGATGATGTCCTATTGGATATGGATGGAACTCTGTTGGATTTGCACTATGACGCAACCTTTTGGTTAAACAACGTCCATTCCATCGTTGCGAATCTCACCGGGGAACCTGAACACGTAATTCAAGAGCGGTTTCATCGCGAACTGAAGAAGCATGAAGGCACCTTGGCTTGGTATTGCACCGATTACTGGGCTGATTTTTTTGGGATTGATTTGATTGAAGCCAAACAGCAATTAGCGCACTTAATCCGATTTCGCCCCCATGCTGAACAATTTTTAAACGTGCTGAATTCGCTGCCACTCCGGACACTGATTGCGACCAATGCACATCCCGATGTCATTCAACTCAAACTCAACGTGGTCCCACTGGAGGACATGGTTGATGGCATTGTTTCAAGCCACCAATACGGTGTTGCAAAAGAGCATCCTGATTTTTGGCGTGCATTATTCGATGAATATGCCATCAATCCTGATCGAGCACTGTTCATGGACGATTCATCCAAGGTACTCGACGCAGCGGATCGCGCTGGCGTTCGTGAAGTTGTCGAAATCAGACACCCAAATCTTTCTGAGCCACCGCGAAGCACTTGGAAGCAGGGAATCGATGATTTTGATGTCCTATTCCCGGGACTCGAGGCCTTGAGTCGATTATGAGCGGTGTGAGACTCGATAAATGGTTATGGGCTGCTCGATTCTTTAAAACCCGAGGCTTGGCGCGTGACGCGGTCGATGGTGGAAAAATCCACATTGATGGTGTGAAAGCCAAACCATCGAAGATGGTGATCCCAGGCCTTGAGATTGAAATCTCTCGCGGGCAAACCGATATGATCGTCAAAGTGATCGATATTCGCGAGGATCGAAGGCCAGCCATCGAAGCACAACAGCTCTACGAGGAAACGCCTGAGTCGATCAAAAAACGGGAAACCGATCGTGACCTCAATCGATTCTCAAGAGCGGGCTTTCAACCAGCCGACCATCGACCGAACAAACGAGAGCGTCGGCAAATGACAAAGCTGAAAGGAATATTTCATGATTGATCTGCCAGTTGACCAAGACGCGGTTAGGAAATATTTGTGTGACGATGCTCCCGATGCACGTCTGATGACCGTGAAACTTGGCCAATCGACAGATGACATGCTCGATCATCAACAGATGCCGGCCCCGATTAAAGCGCTCTGTGCGGAATTGGTGGCAGCAACCTGCGTACTCGCACATATGCTGAAATTTGATGGTGAAATGATCATCCAGATCAAGAGTGCTGGTCCTGTGACCATGATGGTTGCCGAGTGTTCTTCGGAGGGGCGGATTCGGGCGACTGCTCAATGGGACGACATTGATCACTACACCACCTTCAGTGAACTGATTGGAAAGGGCTATATGGCCGTCACGGTGGATCCAAAACACGGCGAGCGTTATCAGGGCATCGTCCCATTGGAATCTGGATCTATTGAGGGCTGCATCAATCACTATTTCGACAGCTCAGAGCAACTCGATACCAAATTATGGCTTTCCAGTGATGCGACCACAGTTGCCGGTTTACTGATTCAACGCATCCCGGATGAAGGCGGCAGTCGCATGAGCACAGCATCCAATTGGGAGACGCTCTCGACACTCGCAGCCACCGTGACCAAAGAAGAACTCGCCTCTGAAGCGGGCCCTCTGTTGATCTACAAGCTGTTCCACGAACTCAGTCCACGAAGTTTTGACCCGTTTTCGATTCGTTTTGGCTGCTCCTGCACACGAGAGCGGTCGTCTCGAGCGATCCGCGCTCTTGGTGAAAACGAGGTAAAACAATTGTTTGCAGAGCAACCTTCGGTGACCGTCGACTGCCATTTTTGCGGACGGGTATACCAATACGATCAGGCTGACTTAGAATGGCTTCTTTCTGATCAGCCACCGAGGTCTGACACACTACAATGAAAACTGATGGGTCGAGTCGTTACGACGACCTCACCTTAGCCGAGTTAGTCGAGCATGCACTCGCGCTGAACGAAGGGCAGCTGTCAGCGAAGGGCGCACTGGTTGTTTCAACCGAGCGTAAGACAACCGTTCAACGGTTCATCGTGAATGAGCCCTCTGTCAGTGATGTGATTCGGGCCGATGCACAATTTCACTTACTTGACCCCCAGGTGTTTAAATCGATCTGGGAGCGCGTCAAAGATGATGTGGTCGAACGCTCTCGATATCGCATCCACGCGCATATGGGTGTCGACCCTGACATTGCAGTTCCACTCGAAATCACGACTTTGAGCGCCTGGCATGCGCTCAGTTGTCATCACCTCTGCCACATCCCCGATACATTTAACCCACGTGAAAAACCCGAATGGAAGTTGATCTGGGCTCCATTAGCGAGTTTTGGTGATGCGGAAATCCTCAGTGACGGCGGTGGGGTCATCCTGATCCATGTGGGCAAACGCCGGATTCTCATGGGGGGCGACCTAACAACAGGCGAGATGCGACGCACGCTACTCACCCTATTAGGACTTTTACTTCCCGAAAAAGATACCTTGCCTCTGCATGGCGCGGCCGCGCAAGGCGATGGTGAAATTACGCTATTTTTAGGCCCTGCAGGTACTCAGAAAACGACTTGGGCCCTGCGCTGTGGGCAATTGATCGGCGACCGAGGTCTCTCCTGGTCCAACGCAGGATTGCATCGACTTGCTGATGGATGCCGATTGCACTTGGATCAAAATCTACCCATCAGCCTCGACGAAGCACTGCGATTTGGAACCATTGCTGAAAATTTAGTGTTAGAAAACGATCGCCAACCGCTACTTGATGACCCTGAAACTCGTTCTGAACTCAAGACAACCACACATTTGGTGCTCCCATTAAGTCGTCTAAACGCAACCGCTGAGTCCAATACCCGAGGACCGAGTCAGTTGGTGATTCTGGCCACCGATCCACTCGGCGTGTTACCGCCACTCGCAAAAATTTCGCGGGAGCAGTGCTTAGCCTGGTTCATCCTGGGCTATGGGAATCATCTCGGACCACTGGAAGAGCGTCAGGCTGAAGTGGATATCCGATTTACACCAGGGTTCATGGATACTCTGTTGCCACGGAATCTCGATGACTATGTGTTTATCCTCGAGGATCTACTAGAAGCTCATGACACGCGCTGTTTCCTTGTGAACGCTGGCTGGCATGGTGGTAGAGCGAGCAAAGGGGACCCCCTGTCTGCATCTGAAGAGAGCGCTGTTATTACCGGGATGTATTACTGCACTGACTGGGAACCGTTTGGCTCACTAGGTTTATCGGTCCCATCCGGACAATCTGAAACCGCAGGACCATGGCATCCCAAGGATCGGTGGCCAGAATCTGGTGAATACACCCATCACTTGTCACAATTAATCCAATCGGTTGCAGACGAGCTCAATCGAACCAATGACCCTGAACGATGGCTGAAAGCCTTGGAAATTGAGTGCAACTAAAATTACCAACCATCCCTCAACGTGTCTTCGATGAGTGCCACACCGAATCCTTTGCCGAACGTCTCGCCGGCATGCGATTTGGCATTGAGAAAGAGGGCCTGAGGGTTCAAGCGAGTAACGGACAGTTGGCCGATACACCGCATCCCAAGGCGCTGGGCTCAGCCCTGACTCACCCGCATATTACAACGGACTACTCTGAGGCTTTGCTTGAGTTTGTGACAGGGACACATGCATCGCCGCAGGCTGCGATTCAGGAGCTAGAGCAACTCCATGCCTTTGCCAACTCCGTATTACCTGGGGAGCGCATCTGGCCGCTATCGATGCCTTGCTGGCTGCCCGAATCTGATCAAGATATCCCACTGGCCTACTACGGTGAGTCACATATTGGTCGACTCAAAACGGTCTACCGGCGCGGGCTCGGTTTTCGTTATGGACGGCAAATGCAAACCATCGCCGGTGTGCACTTCAACCTCTCGTTTAACGACGAATTTTGGGCCTGGAAGGCGTCGATGAATGGCCATCCCGATGGCTCGGATGTTCGAGCCGTGCGCGATTCGGGGTATTTCCAGACGATTCGGAATTTCCGGCGGATTCAATGGCTCATGATGCTTCTCACCGGCGCGAGTCCGTCGGTGGATGACAGCTTCCGTTTGCTGGCAACCGACCGTTTCCGAGTGTCTGGGCGGACTCGGCTTGCCGAGGGCGCAACCAGTCTTCGCATGAGTGATCTGGGTTATCAATCGGCTGCACAAGAATCGATCAATATTTGTTTCAATCAACTCGACACTTACTGTGACACCCTCGCCAAAGCCGTTCATCATCTATGGCCAACCTATGAAGGCCTGGGACTAAAAGACGACAACGGATTCAAGCANCTCAACACTGCNGTGTTACAAATCGAGAANGAATACTACTCAAGCATTCGGCCAAAACGCGTGCAACAGGCAGGTGAACGTCCGGTTCGAGCACTGATTAACCGGGGTGTTGAGTATTTAGAGGTTCGAGCCATTGATCTCAATCCCTTTGCTCGCAACGGAATTTCGGACCATGAAGCATCTCTCATTACACTCTTGATGACCGCCTCTGCGCTTGCCGATAGCCCACCGAACAGTGATGAGGAATGTGTCGCGATCAACGGCGTGAATGCACGAACCAGTTGGGCCGGACGCCGAGTGGATCAACGATACGATCAGCAATCCACTTTGAAACAAGCTGGACTTCGATTCCTTGCCACGCTCGATCCTGTTGCAGAAGCGCTGAATCAGAGCTTTCGGACAGAGAGTTTCACCGGTGCATTAGAGGACGCTCGTCTTCGCTTGGACGGAACCTGTCCATTGCTCTCTGAAGAGATCGAACAAGCCGCTTTGGCCGAGGGTCATTTAGCCTTTGGACTGGCCCAGGCGCATCAACATCATGAGAATTGGAAGACCGTCACCCCATCGAAAGAACAACTGGCGTTGATGGAAAAAGAGGCTGCAGACAGTCTTTTAGCGGAACAAACAATGGCTGCGTCAAACGAAGGCTCATTCGATGCCTTCGTCGACGCCTATATCCATCAACCCTGATTAGTTCGCCGGGTTAATTTCCAATAATTCAACATCAAATACGAGCACTGAGTTCGGTGGGATTGGGCCAGTTCCTGAGGGTCCATACGCTAAGGCCGACGGAATTGTAAACTCAAATTTTGATCCGACCTTCATCAATTGAACACCTTCAGACCAACCAGGAATCACACCATTTAATGGGAAGCTCACCGGCTCGCCGCGAGCAATGGAACTATCAAAGACATCACCAGAAATCAGTCGGCCTTCATAATGCACCTTGACCGTATCAGTCGCCTTGGGAGCATCGCCGGCGCCCTCTGTGATCACACGATACTGCAATCCTGACGCCGTGACCGTCACACCATCTTTTTTTGCGTTCTCAGCCAGAAAGGCTTCACCCGATTTCAAATTTGCTTCAGCCATCGCCTCTACCTGTTGCTCTTGTTGTGCACGAATGCGTGTTTGTGCGTCTTGAACCGCTTGATTGATCGCTGGGCGATCCAATTTCCAACTGTTGGGATCTTTCGAATCCTTCAATCCTTCAAGAACGAAGTTTGGATCCAAATCACCAAAATCATTCTGGATTCGCTCTCCCAAGATGATTCCCAGGCTGTAACTGAGTTTTTCTAAATCGGTGGAAGGTTCGTTCGCAAGCGCGGGAGTCGCCAACAACGAAGCAATCAACGCGCCCCGAAACAATGATTTCATACATACTCCTTAATTAGGTTTCTGAAAGCCTATCAGGCTCCGGGGTTGAAATGCCACGTAAGACTCGATTTCCCTCAACAATCCTTGAACTTGTGGTCATGAAACAGAGTGCCCCAAAGCCCCATGCCAACCACTCAAACCATTGTGGAAACAGACACATCAACGTCAGAACCAAGGTCGTTTCAAAGCCCTCGGTCAGTCCCTGCAGATAGTAGATGGATTTGTCCTTGAGGGATTCATTTTCCAGCCCATGGCGGGTGGCAAAAATCGAAAAAGCGAGAAACGTCGAACCGGTACCCACAAATGAAAACAGCAAAAAAGCAGCCGCTAAAGCCACATCCGGGTCGCGGACCGCAAACGCAAAGGGGATCGCACTATAAATCAAAAAATCTAAGGTAATGTCGAGAAATGCACCCTGTTCTGTGGGTCCCTGTTGCCGCGCTAATGCACCATCGAGGCCATCAAACAGACGATTCATCAGAAATAGTAAGCCGCCGAGAAGGAGTGCATCAGCGGCAATCAAGATGGCGGCAGCCAACCCAATCACTGCACCAATCAAAGTCACTTGAGTTGCCTTGATTCCGGCTGCATCCAGGGGTTTGGCCGCAAACGCCAAGGGCGACTTCAGCCGCCGGACGAAAAAGGCGTCAAACATACACACTCTCCATCAGGTGGTCGGTCCTCACTATGATGGGTGACCAAAATACCGTATCCCCCATCCGCCTTGATCTGGTCAAACAGCGCAGACTGCACTTGTTGCCGAGTCAATGCATCCAGCGCGCTGAACGGCTCATCCAACAGAATCACTTTTGGATGAGGCGCAAGCGCTCGCGCCACTGACACACGCATCATTTGTCCACGCGACAACTGAAAAGGATCACCCGCGATCATCCCAGTAAGACCCAGTTGCTCCAGAAGCGCTTTGATCCGAGCAGTCCGCTGCGCCTGATCATATCGATTCAGAGATAACGCAATGTTGGCACCAATCGATAAGTGCGCAAACAATAAAGGATCCTGGAATACCGTTTGTGAATAGGGTGCTAACCGCTCGATTGGATCCATGGCCCGGCCATCCATCGTCACCTGACCGGACAGTTCCACAGAATCTTCGGGCTGAATCAGTGCCTGCAATAAGGTTGATTTTCCAAGACCAGACGGGCCTTGAATGGTGAATACCTGACCGGGTTTCAACGCGAAAGAAATCGGCTCGAACAACGAGCGACTGGAACGCTTCACAGAGACGTTATCGAAAATCAGCATCACCCTCTCCCTGCATTCCGATCCGATTTCGCCATGACCACTGATTCACTAACTGCACCAAAACAAAAGCCATCAACGGGAGTAACAAATTCATCAAGCCTGAAAACGCAGCGATGCGTCGCTCACCGCTGACGGCCACCATCAATTCTGTCATCAATGTTTCTATCCGACCGCCACCTAACAGAACTGTTTGTGTGTAAAGCGCACAGCTCACGCTAAACGCTAATGCCGCGGCGATGAGGAGTAATCGGCTGTGTCGAGGAATCCAGATCTGTATCACAGCTCTCCATCGGGCCAAGCCCGATTGATTCAAAATCATCTGATACCGCAGATCACGTGCGAACCAAGCATCGCTCATCACAATCATGACATAAGGCAGCGCAATCAGTGTGTGTCCAAGGATCACCGGCCCAAGACCAGGTGCTCCGCCTAACAGATAAATCCAAGCCAAGAGGCCCGCCGACATCGGGAGCGCCGGCATCCAGAGAAACGCCCACCACACCCAATGCAAACGCGCATGCCCTCGAAACACCTGATACTCAAGCACGGCAATCGCAAGACCCACTGATAGGACGGTCGTTGTACAACCGATCATCAGTGACATGATCATCGGATCCACTAAAGGGGCGAACGCGGCCAGACGAAAGGACATTACAGGCAAGACATCGGCCACACTCCAGCGTTGAGTGATCGACCACAACAGCAAACTCAGTAACGACAAGCAGAC